>Ga0209395_1003706_pt1 | contig 18614 bp, 16 predicted proteins | sample GOMGulsemesocosm_3_FD_184635 | JGI IMG/M metagenome (GOLD analysis project Ga0209395, IMG submission 184635) | Methane-oxidizing microbial communities from mesocosms in the Gulf of Mexico - GOM9D Gulf of Mexico (SPAdes) (version 2) | ecosystem: Environmental > Aquatic > Marine > Cold seeps... | reverse complement strand
ACCCTGAGTTACATCAGGCAATGAGCATGATCGAAAGTGCTGACGTTGAACCAAATACAGTGATTACTGTGATGCAAAAAGGTTATGAGCTAAATGGTCGTCTAATCCGACCTGCGATGGTGATGATTTCAAAAGCTGCAGCAACACCAACACCAACAATTGATACGCAAGCTTAATTGCCGATGTAGTACCAATCACAATAAATAGATGAATAATTATTTAATGCAATTGGTATAAGCAACATCTGCATATGAAAATAGAGCCATCGGGCTCTATTTTTTTATCTGTTTTTTGTATTCAATAGTCGTAAGGCTATTTTAAGTAATACTAACCTGCCGGATAGAATGCACCTAGAACGGCTAAGCGACTTGCGCCTGTGACCGCTGGTAAATTACCGGGCAGTTTATGGATATGCTGTTTCGCTAACCAAGCAAACGCAATTGCTTCAACCCAATTGGGATCAATACCTATTTCTGTGGTCGTCATTACTGGTGTTACTGGTAACAATTGTGCTAAATCTGCCATTAATAATGGATTAGCTGCGCCACCACCACAAATGTACACTTCATTCGTTATATTCAGACCCACACTTTTATTCCCAATATTATTATGCATCAATTTAGTTACTTCATTGGCAATCGAAACCGCGGTAAAACGCGTTAATGTACGTTGTACATCGGCATCTGAATATGACTGCGAATGTTTATTTGAAATAGTAGCTAATTCTTTACTTAAATAAGATTGAAGCCAAGCTAAGTTAAATAATTCTCGACCTGTGCTTTTCGGCGGGCTTAGCGCAAAAAATTCATGTTGTAATAATGACGTGAGTAAAGACTCGATAACAACACCTGACTTCGCCCACTGGCCATCTTCATCATAGTTTTTTTCACTATTATTTTTAGCTGTAAACCAGGCGTCTAGCAGGGTATTTCCCGGCCCAGTATCATAACCAATAATGGACTTATTTTGTTGCAAGCTTGGCAAATAGGTAATATTGGCTAAACCACCGATGTTAACAATAGCACGATTGATACTCTGGTGTTGAAACTCAGCCTGATGGAAAGCAGGGACTAAGGGCGCACCTTGACCACCAAGGGCCATATCCTTACGTCTAAAGTCTGCAACGGTATCAATATTAGTCAAGGCAGCAAGAACATTCGCATCACCTATCTGCAAGGTGAAGCTATGTTCGGGGTGGTGACGTATCGTTTGTCCGTGAGAACCAATAGCAGTAATATCACTGGCGGTATAAGGTGTTTTAGCGAGTAACTGCTGACAAGCTAGCGCAAAAGCCTGAGCAAGCGGTTGATCGATTATAGCAAGTGTGCTTATTTCATTGTCGTTAGGACGACACAATTGATGTAGCTGAGCGGTTAGCTTCGCTGGCATAACTTGTAAGTGCTGGGCAATAAGTTCGCACTTGCCATGTTCAAATGCGACTAAGGCAGCGTCAATACCATCAATACTGGTTCCAGACATCAGTCCGATATATAACTCACGCTTGTTCGGCATTGCCGCTCCTTAAAACTAGCTGTTCATTTTTATTCTGCGATTAAACTGTATAACTTCGCATTATTTTCCAATTGCTCTATGATGCCTTTCGCTTCGGAGACGAATTTGGTCTTTTCACTACCGCGTAATGATTCTGCTTTTGGTAGCGACACTGTTTTTGGATTTTTGTGCTTACCATTCACTAAGAATTCATAATGTAAATGTGGGCCCGTTACACGACCTGTCGCACCAACTGTACCAATTTTTTGATTCTGTTTAACCCGCTGTCCTTGTCTGACACTGCGCTTATTCATGTGCAGGTATTTAGTGACAATATTAGCGTTATGTTTAATAAATACATAGTTACCATTAAAGCGATTATAAGCAGATGCGATAACTTTACCGTCACCTGCAGATACAATCGGAGTACCTGTTCTTGCTGCGTAATCAATACCATTATGCGCACGTACTCGGCCTGTTACGGGATGACGACGATTACGGTTAAAACTAGAACTGATATATTTAAAGTTTACTGGTGCGCGTAAGAAGGCTTTACGCATAGAGCGTCCAGACGGGGTATAATAGCTGCCGTCTTTGTGGCGTACTGCTTGAAATTTATCACCTTGGTTGATGAACTCTGCGGCAAGGATATTACCTGTCGAAACAAAGTATCCATCAATATATTGTTCTTCATAAATCACTGCAAAACTGTCACCTGCTCGAATATCGAGAGCGAAATCGATATCCCAGCCAAATATTGTGGCTAAGTTCATGATTTGTTTCGCAGGCATCTTACCTTTAACACCTGCATTCCAGAAGTTACTGGTGATCTCTGCGCGCGTGAATATTTCTCTGACTTCTATTTTATTTTTAACTGTATTAGTTGTGTAACCATCAGCTGTTTTATTAATGTGTAATGATTCAGTTGCGCTGTAAGGATAAATAAGCTCAACAAATTGGCCATCATTATTCGTTGTGATGGTTAGTTTTTGTCCAGGGTAGATACTGCGTAAGCGTTTTGCCGATGACAACTTATCTATTTCATAGATGGTTTTTGTCGATAAATGGCTACGTTGACCAATTAACGATAGATTATCACCCGCGCGAACGATAATTTCCTCACTGGTTAATCGTGATTTAACCGGCTTATTTTCTGCCGAGGTAATGCGAGGTAATTTTAAACTGTAACGATCACCCACTTGGTAGATATAAAAAGAGTCTGCATCTGATGATTGTGGTGCGCTGGTGGAGACTGGGAGTAACAGCAGTGTAATGATCAAACCAAAGATAATTAGAATGGAGGTTCGGTGCTGTTTTGGTAATTGCTTAAAACGGTTACCGAATGACATAAGAAAGCACTACCTTGTGGCAATTAAAAAATAAGTTACGTATTCTAGCAAATACTAAGGTCTGTGCAAAAAAAAATTATCACCAAATTAATCGCATTGCCTCAGTGCAATGGTTTTCAATTGTGATGCTATCCAGTAGTATAGAGTCATTATATTTAGGTAATAAGTGTGGAGCTTAATATTATGACGCAAATCAATGATGCGTTACGTGAAATCAAACGTGGTACAGAAGAAATCCTAGTTGAAGAAGAATTAGTAGCAAAGCTGAAAGAAGGTCGTCCGCTAAGAATTAAATTAGGTGCTGATCCAACAGGTGCTGATCTACATTTAGGCCATACTGTTATCTTAAACAAGTTACGTCAATTTCAAGACCTTGGTCATGAAGTTATCTTCTTGATTGGTGACTTCACTGCAACCGTGGGTGACCCGTCAGGTAAAAACTCGACACGTCCACCACTAACGCGTGAAGATGTACTTGTTAATGCGAAAACGTATACGGATCAAGTATTCAAAATTTTAGATGAATCAAAAACACGCATTGAATTTAACTCTACGTGGTTAAACGAATTAGGTGCTGCGGGCATGATCCGTTTGGCATCGCAACAAACAGTTGCACGTATGCTAGAGCGTGATGACTTCAAAAAACGCTATGCGTCAAATCAAGGTATCGCGATCCACGAATTTATGTACCCACTATTACAAGGTTATGATTCAGTTGCACTGCAATCGGATGTTGAACTTGGCGGTACAGATCAAAAGTTTAACTTATTAATGGGTCGCGAATTACAAAAAGCAGAAGGTCAAAAACCACAAACGGTTATTATGATGCCACTGCTTGTTGGTCTTGATGGCGTGAAGAAAATGTCTAAATCAGCGAACAACTATATTGGTGTAACAGATGCTCCAAACGAGATGTTCGGTAAGATTATGTCAATCACTGATGAATTGATGTGGAACTACTTCGAATTATTATCATTCCGTCCATTAGCTGAAATTGAAAAATTCAAAGCTGATATCGCGGCAGATGCCGTTAATCCACGTGATGTTAAAATTTCATTAGCAAAAGAAATCATTGCTCGTTTTCATGATGAAGTTGCAGCAGAAAGCGCGCATAATGATTTTACTCAGCGTTTTTCAAAAAATGCGATCCCAGATGAAATGCCAGAGTTTGATTTTGCAGTAAGTGATGCAATTGCAATTGCTAACTTATTAAAAGAAGCTGGCTTAGTATCAGGGACATCGGAAGCGATGCGTATGATCAAGCAAGGTGCTGTTAAAATTGATGGCGAAAAAGTAGAAGATACACGACTTGTACCTGCAGCCGGTACAGCTGTATACCAAGTTGGTAAACGTAAGTTTGCACGTATTACACTTGGCTAGTTGCTGATTAGATACTATTTATCGGTGTATTGTAATAATTGATACATTGTTATAAATAATTTAAGCCCGTTATGATGATTGTCATAACGGGCTTTTTAGTTTTTAGGCTCGCTAATGTAATTTACGAGCGGTGGTGTTTTAGAGTAAAAATAGGTAATCTTAAATGCCAATGTACTGCGGCCATTCGGAGTGTAAATACTCCTGTCATGGCTAATAACATCGCAAAACCTTCAGTAATGCCAATGAGTAGTGAGCCTGTATAAACCACGCCACCCAAGACCGATGCCGTCGCATAGATATCTTTTTGTAATACCATAGGTACGCGACTGGCTAACAGATCTCGAATGATGCCTCCTGCAACACCTGTGATAACACCCATCACTACCGCGGTCATCCCTGGTGCGCCATAAGCTAAGGCTTTCTGCGTACCCAGTACGGTGAATAAGGCTAAGCCTGCTGCATCGGCAAGGGGTAATAATATTGGCGGCATGCGATGATTACGGTTAGCAAACAAAATGGTTAACAGAGATGTCAGAATAATAACGGTGAGGTAAACGGGGTCGTGCACCCAGAATGCAGGGCCTACATCTAAGATAGCATCACGTATTGTGCCACCTCCAATCGCCGTTACGGCAGCTAATACTGTTGCGCCAAATGGGTCCATGCGCATCTGGCCTGCGACTTGTACGCCTGATATTGCAAAAACGGCGGTTCCCGCTAAATCGAGTAAATAAATCATATCCATGTTCATCATTAGTAAACTTGTTAACCCTTTTTCTATACTCAAACGACTTGATGATGCTATATCAGAGGCTAGCTTGGGTATATTTGTCCATAATTAAGAAGAGCAGAGTATACGGATAGAAAAAATGATTTCTTTTAGCTATATCGAAGTTCTAACAAATAAAGTGGCTGAATATAAATAAAAATTGAATTGTTAATGATGTGATTATGAATACTATCTTTCAGATGAAATTGAGAGGGAAGTGAGTAAAAGTGAATTATATAAGGGCATAAAAAAACAGCATAGAGAAGTTTTCGTTTATTTATAATCAAGTGTTATAAAACAATAAACTTTTCCATGCTGTTTTTGGTATTTCAAACTATAGGCTGGCGATTGATGGTAAAACACCACTTGTGATAGCTAAAGTAGTTAAAACAGTAAAAACGGCTATAAATTCTTTCATGATAATGTCCTTGATGCTGATGGGTTGAGTACATTATGCACACATTTTATTCATTTGGCTAGCTATTTATAAGAAAAGTGTAACTTTTGGTGCTTTGGGGGCTTGATACAATCGAAGTGCTGATTAGTGTGTGTGTTAATGTTTTTATCAGTGTCATCTGTAGCGACTCATGATGTTTTTGTTGCTAAACGTATTAATTTTCATGTAAAAGTTTGGTTTTGGTCGTTACGATCATGACTTTACTTGTGTTGGGCTAAATGTACGTAAAGTGGCTCGTTAAGCCTAATTTTAAGGTTGGTTGTTAATGAGCAATCAAAGGTCTCAATAATCAGATTTAATGTGTTTAATGGTTTGAATTAGGTGAAGTGTCGTCATATTCGTATTACAATAGGGGGCATTATGATTGTAAACATTGTCGGCGCTGTAAAATTCAGTAATGTCATGATAATGAATTGATTAGAAGGTTATAAAAGCATTATGAGTAATATTATCCCAATGACTGCACGTGGTGCAGATAATTTACGCCAAGAATTAGAGCATCTTAAAACTGTTCGCCGCCCTGAAATTGTGAGTTCAATTGCTGAAGCGCGTGAACACGGTGATTTAAAAGAAAATGCGGAATACCATGCGGCACGTGAAGAGCAAGGGTTTTGTGAAGGCCGTATTCAAGATATCGAAGGTAAATTGTCAAATTGTCAAATTATCGATGTAACAAAAATAGCAAACAATGGTCGTGTTATTTTTGGTTGCACAGTGACGATTTATAACACTGATACGGAAGATGAGATTACTTATAATCTAGTGGGTGATGATGAAGCGGATATTAAGCAAAACCGTATTTCAATTAACTCACCAATTGCGCGTGGTTTAGTGGGTAAAAGTGTTGATGATGTTGCGGTAGTGACGACACCGGGCGGCGCGATTGAATTTGAAATTGTATCGGTAGAATATATCTAACTATCGACACACTGCATGAAAATACAGATACGCATTACTGTGTACTGTGACCCAGTTTTAACACTGGGTATAGTCGAGCTGGGATTCCTTGCCCAGCTGGATACTCATAAAGCTATTATTTTCTTGGCAGTATGATTTTCTTTTCATCACTTGTACGATAAATGACCAGTGTGTGGCCAATACTTTGTACTTTTTCTGCGTTAGCTTCTTTTACAATGGTATCCATTACTAATGCTTTTTGGTCACGGTCTTCTGACGCAACTTTAATTTTGATTAATTCATGGTGTGCTAGCGCTACTTCAATTTCAGCCATTACACCTTCTGTTAAGCCGTGTTGGCCTAGTAAGATGACAGGTTTCAATGAGTGTGCTAAACCTTTTAGGTGTTGCTTTTGTTTGTTGCTTAATGCCATATTTTAAATTTCTTATTACTTAGGGTTGAAAAAGAGTAATTTTAGCTTCATCTTCATCTTAATACCATGCCATTATGGCAATGGTTTAAAAAAATATTATTAACAGGCTTTCAGATGACCCCGACACCGAAGAAAAAAAGTACCCAAAAGGGCAGCTCAAAGAATTGGCTGCAAGAGCATCACAACGATAAATATGTGAAAGATGCGAAGAAACAAGGGTTGCGTTCACGTGCGACTTTTAAGCTTGAAGAGATTCAAGCAAAAGATAAATTATTAAAACCGGGTATGAATATTGTTGACCTTGGCGCGGCTCCTGGTGGTTGGTCGCAATATGCGGTTAAACAATTAGGTGATAGAGGTCGTGTTATTGCTTGTGATATTTTAGCTATGGATCCAATTGCAGGGGTCGATTTCTTGCAAGGTGACTTTCGAGACGAGAAAGTACTCTCAGCATTACTGGCTAAAGTCGGTGATGGTCAGATTGACGTTGTTATTTCTGATATGGCGCCCAATATGAGTGGTAATATCGGTGTTGACCAACCTGCTTCAATGTACTTGGTCGAACTTGCACTCGAAATGTGCCGTGAAGTGCTTAAACCAAATGGCAGTTTTGCGGTCAAAGTATTCCAAGGTGAAGGTTTTGAGCAATTCATGAAAGATGTACGTAGTTTGTTTACTGTAGTTAAAACTAGAAAACCGGATTCATCACGTGCTCGTTCACGCGAAGTGTTCATCGTTGCGACGGGTTACAAAGGCTAAATTATTGTGACCTGTAACAAAAGGTAATATCACTGCTGCTATTGAAGAGTAAAATCTAGATTTGTTATCAATAAACATTTAATTATGTTAATAAATAGCCAAGTCTTGATATATTTGAGTAGACAGTAGAGAATATCTAAATGGTTCTGCAACCTTGCATTTTAATTGTAAGGATCACAGGATTAAAATTTAAAATGTAAGTTGTTGTTAAACTGTCTATATTTAGAATATATTGAGTATATCAACTGTTTTTTTTCAGGGAACTTAAGACCCGGAGAGGCTAGATTTTGAGTGATATGGCAAAAAATCTGATTTTATGGCTGGTTATTGCAGTCGTATTAATGTCAGTATTTCAGAGTTTCGGACCAAATGAGAGTTCAAGTAATCAATTGGATTACAGTTCATTTGTGCAACAAGTTAGAAATAAACAGGTTAACGAAGTTAAGATCAACGGACGTACTATCCGTGGTGTTAGCCAAGGTGGACAAAAGTTTGTTACTTTCTTACCAGCGGAAGATCCACAGCTATTAAATGACCTGTTAAACAATAACGTTAAAGTATTTGGTGAGCCTGAAGAAGAGGCAAGTTTATTGACTTCTATCTTCATCTCTTGGTTCCCAATGCTATTACTGATCGGTGTTTGGGTATTCTTCATGCGTCAAATGCAAGGTGGCGGCGGTAAAGGCGCTATGTCATTTGGCAAAAGTAAAGCACGCTTGATGAGTGAAGACCAAATTAAAACGACGTTTGCTGATGTTGCAGGTTGTGATGAAGCAAAAGAAGAAGTTGCTGAATTGGTTGATTACTTAAAAGATCCAAGTCGCTTCCAGAAACTTGGTGGTAAAATCCCAACCGGTATCTTATTAGTTGGTTCACCAGGTACAGGTAAAACATTACTTGCTAAGGCGATTGCGGGTGAAGCAAAAGTACCATTTTTCACTATTTCAGGTTCTGACTTCGTTGAAATGTTTGTTGGTGTTGGTGCATCTCGAGTGCGTGACATGTTCGAACAAGCGAAGAAATCATCACCATGTATCATCTTTATTGATGAAATCGATGCGGTAGGCCGTAAGCGTGGTTCTGGTATGGGCGGTGGTCATGATGAACGTGAGCAAACGCTTAACCAAATGCTGGTTGAAATGGATGGCTTTGAAGGTAATGAAGGTATCATTGTTATTGCTGCGACGAACCGTCCAGACGTACTTGATCCTGCGCTATTACGTCCAGGCCGTTTTGATCGCCAAGTAACGGTTGGTCTTCCTGATATCCGTGGTCGTGAACAAATCTTAAAAGTACATATGCGTAAAGTGCCAATTAACGATGACGTTGAAATCGTACTTATTGCACGTGGTACTCCAGGTTTCTCTGGTGCTGAGCTTGCTAACCTTGTTAACGAAGCTGCACTATTTGCAGCACGTACGAATAAACGTACTGTATCGATGGCAGAATTTGAAAAAGCCAAAGATAAAATCTTAATGGGTGCTGAACGTAAGAGCATGGTAATGAGCGAAGAAGAGAAAGTGATGACTGCGTACCATGAAGCTGGTCACGCAATCATTGGTCGCTTAGTACCGGATCATGATCCTGTTTATAAAGTAAGTATCATTCCACGTGGTCGTGCACTGGGTGTAACTATGTACTTACCTGAACAAGATCGTGTTAGTCATTCAAAACGTCATTTAGAAAGCATGATCTCAAGCCTTTACGGTGGTCGTATTGCTGAAGAAATCATCTTTGGTAAAGACAGTGTATCAACGGGCGCATCAAATGATATTGAACGCGCAACGGATATCTCTCGTAAAATGGTTACGCAATGGGGTCTATCTGAAAAATTAGGTCCGATGAAGTTTGCTGACGAACAAGGTGAAGTTTTCCTTGGTGGTGGTGGTACTCAGGCTGCAAGTATGTCTGATGAGACGGCTAAACTGATTGATGATGAAATTCGTTATTTGGTTGAAAGTAACTATAAACGTTCGCATCAGCTGTTGACGGATAATATGGATATTCTTCATTCAATGAAAGATGCATTGATGAAGTATGAAACCATTGATGCCAAGCAAATTGATGATCTAATGGCACGTGTTGAAGTACGCGCTCCAGCGGACTGGGGCGAAAGCTACGGTACCATTGATAGCGACAGCACTAAAGATGCTAAAAAAGAAACTAAAATAGATAATGAAGAAGATAGCGAAACAGAAAGTGATAAAAAAGATACAGAATAAGCCTCGCTTACTCAGTATTACTTTATAGCTATTAATTCATGATAGAATAAACCTCGAGTGTAACTCGGGGTTTTTTTTTAGGGAATAGAACGATAATGCAGTTAAACTTAGCGGCCAATAGCAGTCGTGTTAAAATACTCGATCTTAGTCAACCAGTAGTCATGGGCATTTTAAATGTTACGCCGGACTCGTTTTCTGATGGTGGTCAGTATTACGCTTTAGATGCAGCCTTTAAACAAGCACAAAAGATGGTCGATGATGGCGCTAAGATCATTGATATTGGCGGTGAATCTACACGTCCAGGTGCTAGTGCTGTTAGTTTAGAAGAAGAACTTGCACGTGTTATTCCTATTATTAAACGCATATCAACACAGCTCGATGTTGTTATCTCTATCGATACCAGTAAAGCGCAAGTGATGCGGGAAGCCATTGCTGCGGGAGCGCACATTATTAACGATGTGAGAGCTCTGCAGGAAGAGGGGGCGTTGCAAGCAGCAGCAGAGCTAGGCGTGCCTGTATGCCTCATGCATATGCAAGGTAAACCTAGTACAATGCAAGACGCACCATCTTATCAAGATGTAACTGCAGAAGTGATCGCGTTTTTACAACAGCGAATCGAAGACTGTTGTAACGCAGGCATTAAGCGTGAAAATATTATTCTCGACCCTGGCTTTGGTTTTGGTAAAACGTTAGAGCAGAATTATCAATTACTCGCTGATACACCGCTATTCCATCAATTTGATTTACCTATTTTGATTGGTGTTTCACGAAAGTCGATGATAGGTAATTTATTGCAATGTGATGAGTCTCAGCGATTAGCGGGTAGCCTTGCATGTGCAAATCGTGCCGCTACAGATGGCGCACATATATTTCGTGTGCATGATGTACGAGAGACTACTGATACTTTGGCGATTGTCGCTCAGCTAAAAAAACATCGTGTGCGCTAATAAAATAACGAACGCTATATACAGCATATAGTTTTTCATTTTAAAAATAGAATATGGTTAAGTGTATAGCTGGACCAAAAATAAAAAATATTAGGGATTAAATATGTCAAGAAAGTATTTTGGTACCGATGGTATTCGTGGTCTTGTAGGTGTAGCGCCTATCACACCTGAGTTTGCACTTAAATTGGGTTGGGCTGCAGGTAAGGTACTTGCAAAACAGGGGACAAGAAAAGTCCTAATCGGTAAAGATACCCGTATTTCTGGTTATATGCTGGAATGTGCTTTAGAAGCAGGTTTGTCTGCTGCGGGACTTGACGTCGCCTTTATGGGGCCAATGCCAACACCAGCTGTAGCCTATTTAACACGCACATTCCGTGCCGAAGCAGGTATTGTGATCAGTGCATCACACAATCCATATCACGATAACGGTATTAAGTTCTTCTCTGCAAACGGTACTAAGCTACCGGATGATGTTGAACTGGCGATTGAAGCGCAATTAGAAAAAGAATTAACCTGCGTTGAGTCGGCTGAATTAGGTAAAGCTGTACGTATTGATGATGCAGCGGGTCGTTATATTGAATACTGTAAAAGTACTTTCCCGTCTCGCGCTAGTTTGAAGGGACTGAAAATTGTGCTCGATTGTGCGCATGGTGCCACTTACCATATCGCACCAAACGTATTTAAAGAATTAGGCGCAGAGATCATTACTATCGGTGTTGAGCCTAATGGTTTGAATATTAATGATGGTTGTGGGGCAACGGCGCCTGAAGCATTGGCTGCACGTGTACTTGCTGAAAAAGCTGATCTTGGTGTTGCTTATGATGGTGATGGCGATCGTCTGATGATGGTTGATCATACTGGTTATGTAATTGATGGTGATGAAGTTCTTTATATTATTGCACGTGATGCTCTACGTAACGGCGTATTAAAAGGTGGTGTCGTAGGTACATTAATGGCGAATATGGGCTTAGAGCTAGCACTTAAGTCTCTGGGGATTCCATTTGCACGTAGTGCGGTTGGAGATCGCTATGTTGTCGAAATGATGCTTGAAAAAGGCTGGCGAATAGGTGGTGAAAATTCAGGTCATATTATTTCTCTGGATCACACCACAACAGGTGACGGTATTGTATCAAGCCTATTAGTATTAGCGGCATTGGTGAATAGTGGATTAACGCTGAAAGAATTACGCTCTGGAATGAGTAAATTCCCACAAGTATTAGTGAATGTTCGCTTTAGCGGTGATTCAGACCCACTATTAGCGGAATCTGTGCAACAGTCTGTAGCAGATGTTGAACAGGAACTCGCTGATCGGGGTCGTGTGTTGTTACGTAAATCAGGTACTGAGCCACTTATCCGTGTGATGGTTGAAGGTGAAGACGAAACGCATGTATTAGCGCTAGCCAATAAAATTGCAGATGCCGTTAAAGCCACGTTTTAAACCAGCGTAAGTCGGTAATTTAAGACGTTTTAGTATACGGCAACTGGTGTTGTTTTGTGCTAAATCCTTTTATTCATTGTTTTTTTAATAATCAGCTTGCAACTAAGGTGGAGGTTAGATAATATCTCCTCCGCTTTACCACTTAACATTATTTAGTTGTAAAATGGCTAATGTTATTTAAGTGTCCCTTACCTCGGGTAAGGATGTTCGATAAAGCTATATTAAACCTTTTGAGATTTAGGTATTAAAATGTACGAAGTTATTATTGTTATTTACTTAATTGTTGCACTTGCAATCATTGGATTCGTTCTAATGCAGCAAGGCAAAGGCGCTGATATGGGTGCTAGCTTTGGTTCTGGTGGTTCAAATACTGTATTTGGTGCTGGCGGTTCAGGTAACTTTTTAACTCGCGCTACAGCAGTACTTGCGATTGCATTTTTTGCGCTGAGCTTAGTGTTAGGTAATTTATCTACACAGTCTACAACTGATGTGATTTTAGATGCAGAGAAACCTGCAATCACAAGTGATGTTCCAGTAGCGCCTGTAAGCAATAGCGACGTACCTCAATAAAAGAATAAGCCGTGGTGGTGAAATTGGTAGACACGCCAGCTTGAGGGGCTGGTGTCCGAAAGGACGTGCGGGTTCAAGTCCCGCCCACGGCACCAAATAAAAAACCTTAGTAGTTAATACTAAGGTTTTTTTTTGCCTGTGTTTTAATAAAGATAGAGTTAAATCGTTATTTTTACTCATATATACGCTTTATTTAAAAATAATTTAGGCCTATTGATTACTACAGTTAAGTCGTTTCACTATTTAAGTGAATTTGGCCTTGCTTATTATGGTTGCAATAGCCTATAATCAGCGCAGTAAGATTGTTGTCGCGGGATGGAGCAGTTTGGTAGCTCGTCGGGCTCATAACCCGAAGGTCGTTGGTTCAAATCCGGCTCCCGCAACCATTTCTTATACCTGTTGATAAGGCTAGTCAACAGTGTGCAAATAGCATTACTTAAATTTAATTTTATCTCTGGTAAATGTAATTTACGTAATACTATTGGCTTCTTGCTTATTATTTATTTAATAAGCGCCGCGCAAGTGGCATACAAGGTCTAGTAGTAAGAAGCCCCGCCTTATAGTCGGGGCTTTTTATTTTTTAAATTACGGGCATATGCCCTTTTTTTGTTTTTAGGGGGGTTGTTTTGGCGAGTTTAGAACAAACACTAACTGAATTGTTAGAACCAACAGTTGAAATGTTAGGTTTTGAACTTATTGGTATTGAGTTTACACGAGCTGGTAAACATTCAACGTTACTTGTTTATATCGATCATGAAAACGGTATTTTTGTTGATGATTGCTCGAAAGTAAGTCATCAAGTTAGCGCTATCATGGATGTTGAAGATCCAATCAGCACAGAATACTTCTTAGAAGTTTCTTCACCTGGTATGGAACGTCCATTATTTAAAGTATCACATTACCAAGAGTATTGTGGTTCTGAAATTAAAGCATTATTACGTATGGCAGTGAATGGCCGTCGTAAAATTAAAGGCGTAATCAAAAGTGTTGATGGTGATATGATCACCGTAACAATTGATGGCAAAGACGAAGTCTTAGCACACGCAAATATTCAAAAAGCAAATATTGTTCCAAAATTTGACTAACGAGGCGTCCGGGAATGAATAAAGAAATTCTGTTAGTTGTTGATGCAGTTTCTAACGAGAAAGCACTACCTCGTGAGAAAATTTTCGAAGCACTGGAAATTGCACTAGCAACAGCAACTAAAAAAAGATATGAAGGCGAAATCGAAGTTCGTGTTGAAATTGATCGTAAAACTGGTAATTTCGAGACGTTTCGTCGCTGGCTTGTAATTGATGATAAAGGTGAACCTCTAGAGAATCCTTTCGCAGAAATTACTCTGGATGCAGCTAAATATGACGATGAAACTATCGAGGTTGGTGGTTACATTGAAGATATAATTGATTCAGTTGTGTTTGACCGTGTAACAACGCAAACAGCTAAACAAGTGATCATTCAAAAAGTACGTGAAGCAGAACGTGATTTAATCGTTCAGCAATACGCTAAACATGAAGGTGAGCTAATCACTGGTTTAGTAAAACGTGCTAACCGTGAAACAGTCGTATTAGATCTGGGTAACAATGCTGAAGCAGTAATGTTCCGTGATGAGATGTTACCACGTGAATCATTCCGTACTGGCGACCGTATTAAAGGTTTACTGAAAGAAGTAAAACCTGAAGCGCGTGGCACACAGTTATTTATTAGCCGTGCTTGTAACGAAATGCTAATCGAATTATTCCGCATCGAAGTGCCAGAATTCAACGAAGAGATGCTTGAACTTAAAGCGGCTGCTCGTGATCCTGGTTCTCGTGCTAAAATCGCGGTTAAATCTAACGACAAACGTATCGATCCTGTTGGCGCTTGTGTTGGTATGCGTGGCGCACGTGTACAAGCGGTATCAAGTGAATTAAACGGTGAGCGTGTTGATATTATCCTTTGGGATGATAACCCTGCTCAGTTTGTTATCAACGCAATGGCTCCTGCTGAAGTTGCTTCTATTATTGTTGATGAAGATCAGCATTCAATGGATATTGCTGTTGAGCAAGACAACCTTGCACAAGCAATTGGCCGTAACGGTCAAAACGTACGTTTAGCATCACAACTGACAGGTTGGGAACTAAATGTAATGACAGTTGCTGAAGCGAACGAAAAACATCAAAAAGAAAACGATCGTCTGATGACAATCTTCACTGATAAATTAGATATCGATGAAGATATGGCTGAATTACTGATCGGAGAAGGCTTCTCGTCATTAGAAGAAATCGCTTACGTTCCTGTAAACGAATTCTTACAAATTGACGGTTTTGATGAAGACCTTGTTGATGAATTACGTTCACGTGCTAAAAATGCATTAACGACATCTGCACTTGCTGCAGAAGAGTCTCTAGAAGGTGCTGAACCAAGTGCAGACTTATTAGCACTTGAAGGTTTAGAAAAACACCTTGCTTACGTATTTGCAAGCATCGGAGTAACAACTCTGGAAGAGCTAGCAGAACAAGGCATTGATGACTTAAGTGAAATTGAAGAATTAACGGATGAACGTGCTGGTGAATTAATTATGGCTGCACGTAATATCTGTTGGTTCAGTGATAGCGAATAATAACGCGAAGAGAGGGATCGAACTACATGGCAGATGTATCAATTACAAAATTGGCCGACGATATCGGTACTACTGTTGATCGCCTAGTACAACAATTCTCTGATGCTGGTATAGCAAAAGCGAACGATAGTACGGTAACAGAAGGTGAAAAGCAGACACTACTTGTGCACTTAAGTGAGCAACATGGTAGTGATACGGCTGAACCTAGTCGCTTAACATTACAGCGTAAAACCAAAAGCACGCTTAGCGTTGCAAGCGGTGGCGGTAAGCAGAAATCAGTTGCAGTAGAAGTACGTAAAAAACGTACTTACGTTAAACGTACAACAGCTGAAGATGAAGCGGCATTAGCAGAAGAAAAAGCGGCGCAAGAAGCAGCTGAACTGAAAGCACAGGCAGAAGCGAAAGCACAAGCAGAGGCAAAAGCAATCGCTGATGCTGAAGCAAAAGTAAAAGCGGACGCAGAAGCAAAAGTAAAACGTGATGCTGCAGAAAAAGCAAAACGTGAAACGAAACAGAAAAATACTAAATCAAAAGAGGCAGATGATATGGCGAAGCGCGAAGCGGAAGCGTTGAAGCAGAAGCAGGAGCAGGAAGCCACTCGTAAAGCGGAGCTGGAAGCTCAACAGAAAACTGAAGAAGCACGTAAATTAGCAGAAGAGAACTCAGCACGTTGGGCTGCAGAAGAAACTGAGCGTGCCAATAAAGATAAAACAGCTGATTACCATGTAACAACATCAACTCATGCACAAGCTGCAGAAGATGATGCTGATGCACGTTCAGAAAAAGGTGTTCGTAAGAAAAAACCTGTTGCACCAGTTGAACCGGCAAAAGCGGCACCAAAAGGTAAAGGTAAAGCACGTAAAGCGAAAGGTCGTAAACCTGATAACCGCTATAGCCGTCATCAAGGTAAATCAGTTAATGCACCAGAAGCTATGCAACAAGGTTTTAATAAGCCAGTTGCTAAAGTTGAACGTGATGTTCGCATCGGTGAAACGGTCAGTGTTAGCGAACTAGCACAGAAAATGGCAATCAAAGCGACTGAAATCATCAAGTATATGATGAAGCAAGGTTCTATGGTTACTATTAACCAAGTACTTGACCAAGAAACTGCACAACTTATCGCAGAAGAAATGGGCCATAAAGTTATCTTGGTTAAAGAAAATGCACTTGAAGAAGCTGTATTAGCTGAAGCGCAAGGTGAAGGTACTAAAGTTACTCGTGCACCAGTTGTTACTATCATGGGTCACGTAGATCACGGTAAAACATCACTTCTAGATTATATCCGTCGCGCTAAAGTTGCAGACGGTGAAGCCGGTGGTATTACCCAGCATATTGGTGCTTACCACGTTGAAACTGAGAACGGCATGGTTTCTTTCCTTGATACTCCAGGACACGCGGCGTTTACGTCTATGCGTGCTCGTGGTGCTCAAGCGACAGATATTGTTGTGCTTGTTGTTGCGGCTGATGATGGTGTTATGCCACAGACTGTTGAAGCTATCCACCATGCGAAAGCTGCGGGTGTTCCACTGATTATTGCAGTGAACAAAATGGATAAAGAAGGTGCTGATCCGGATCGTGTTAAAAACGAACTTGCACAACATGACGTAATTCCTGAAGACTGGGGCGGCGAAAACATGTTTGTACACGTATCAGCTAAAGCCGGTACGGGTATTGATGAGCTACTTGAAGGTATCCTATTACAATCTGACATCTTAGAACTAGAAGCTGTTGCTACTGGTCCTGCTGCAGGTGTTGTAATTGAATCTCGTCTTGACAAAGGTCGTGGTCCTGTTGCTACAGTACTTGTACAACAAGGTGAATTGAAGCGTGGCGATATCGTACTTTGTGGTCTTGAGTATGGTCGTGTTCGTGCAATGCGTGATGAAAATGGTCAACCAATTGAAAGTGCGGGTCCTTCTATTCCAGTTGAGATCTTAGGTCTTTCTGGTGTACCTAAAGCGGGTGATGAAGCGACTGTAGTACGTGATGATAAGAAAGCTCGTGAAGTTGCGCTTTACCGTCAAGGTAAATTCCGTGATGTTAAGCTGGCTCGTCAACAGAAATCTAAACTTGATAACATGTTTGCTAACATGGAAGCAGGTGAAGTTTCTGAATTGAATATCGTACTTAAAGCAGATGTTCAAGGTTCACTTGAAGCACTTTGTGATTCGTTGGTTAAACTTTCAACTGATGAAGTTAAAGTTGCAATTATCGGACGTGGCGTTGGTGGTATTACTGAAACTGACGTAACACTTGCTGCTGCATCGAACGCTATCGTACTTGGTTTCAACGTACGTGCTGACGCAAAAGCACGTGAAGTTGTAAGCAACGAAAGTGTTGATTTACGTTACTACAGCGTTATCTATGACTTGATTGATGAAGTTAAACAAGCGATGAGCGGTCTGCTTGCGCCTGAGTTCCGTCAAGAAATCATTGGTCTTGCTGAAGTTCGTGATGTATTCAAATCACCTAAAATTGGCTCTATTGCTGGTTGTATGGTTACTGAAGGTGTTATCAAACGTAGCGCTCCAATCCGTGTACTACGTGAAAACATCGTTATCTACGAAGGTGAACTTGAATCGTTACGTCGCTTTAAAGATGACGTACAAGACGTTCGTATGGGTATTGAGTGTGGTATCGGCGTTAAGAACTATAATGACGTACGTGTTGGTGACCAAATCGAAGTATTCGAAACTGTTGAAATTAAACGTACTCTGTAACGGTTAATAGCTCGGTTCGATTAAAATAACTTTATGGGGGCCTTAGGTCCCCATTTTCCTTTAGAGGAATTTAAAAATGGCAAAAGAATTCAGTCGTTCTCGTCGTGTTGCACAGCAACTACAACAAGAAATTGCGCGTATTTTACAACGTGAAGTGAAAGACCCACGTGTTGGTATGGTGACAGTATCAAGTATTGATCTGTCACGTGACCTTTCTTACGCAAAAGTGTATGTTACTTTCTTTAACATCGATAATGATGAAGAACGTATCAAAGAAGGTGTAGCAGCATTAGAAACGGCAAGTGGTTATATCCGCTCGTTAGTTGGTAGCTCAATGAAATTACGTATTGTGCCTGAACTGCGTTTTATCTATGACAATACACTTGTTGAAGGTATGCGTCTTTCAAGTCTCGTAACTGAAGTACGTGCTAAAGATAAAAAACTGCAAGATGATTTTGGCACTACGGCAGATGAAAAAGACGCTCCTGAAGGAGAGTCTTAGTCATGTCTGGACGTCGTCGTCGATGGAACGGCCGTGATGTACACGGTGTATTCTTGTTGGATAAACCGACAGGCATAAGCT
>Ga0209395_1003701_pt1 | contig 18636 bp, 15 predicted proteins | sample GOMGulsemesocosm_3_FD_184635 | JGI IMG/M metagenome (GOLD analysis project Ga0209395, IMG submission 184635) | Methane-oxidizing microbial communities from mesocosms in the Gulf of Mexico - GOM9D Gulf of Mexico (SPAdes) (version 2) | ecosystem: Environmental > Aquatic > Marine > Cold seeps... | reverse complement strand
GAAGTACAGGCTGAGATTAATGAGCAAGCTTCGGTGTTAACACTGTATCAATATAAAGCCTGCCCCTTCTGTGTGAAGGTTAGACGATCACTTAAGCGTTTGTCGCTGCCTATCGAAACCCGCGATGCCAAGCGATGTGATACTGCTAAGGGAGAATTGCTGGCGGGTGGTGGCAGATTGAAGGTGCCATGTTTGAGAGTCGTTGATGCAACCGGTGGTGAGAGTTGGATGTACGAGCCTAAGGATATTGTTAGTTATCTTGAGGGGCGGTTTGCAGGGGTGGTTTAGGGGGGCGGACAAACGCCTCACTCACATAAAACATACCCTAGAAAGCAAGATACCCACATTGCCGGGATCCTGTTTCTAATGAGCCCCACGTCATCTTTGTTCCAAACCCATAAGGTGCCTGCCCGCTCTTTATTGTGCAATTCACGTCTACATCAGAGTTAGTGTTATTGGATAATGTCGTTAACAACACCAGTATAAAAAGGCTATTTTTATTGATTTTCATAACCTACCCCTATCTCACGGAAGAACGAAAGGCGGGTACGTCGCCTTGCGCAGCAGCATTGATGATTGATTTGTCAGGCCTTAATCCCAATTTTGTTGCATGAAGATTTATTGATTTCTCACTACCAGCCCTCATCAGTTTGACAATTTTTTCGGGGTGATTTTTTGCTGCGGCACGAAAGTCAATCTCACTCATTCGAAAGGACCGCGCCTCTTTCAGAATTGCTGCTCGCCTAAGTAGGGGTTCAACACTTACTATGTGCATTGAACCCTTTCTGGAATGCCTCTCTTGCCTCAATGCGATCAAGATAATCATTCAAGTGTGTTAGGCCTTTGCTGTCCTCTTCAATTTTCCCAGATTACCGTTTCGTATTCCCCCTCTGGAATTTTATCGATTGTATAATCAACCGCAATGTTACCTTCAATTAACGAGGGCCATAAGGGTTCTACCATTTGGTCATCGATTGAATAGAGCACCTTGCGTAGCTCGTTTAGTTTCTCAGGATTTAATGCAGAAAGATCTCGCTGTTCGGTTGGGTCCTCATTCAGATTAAAAAGCCAGGTTTTACCGTTTTGTTCCAGTAGTTGCAGTTTCCATCCATCTTGTTGCACGACCTTATACCCCCCAACCCTCCAAAAGAGCGGCCGGTCTAACGATGGCTGTTCCGGGTCAAGCGCCACCTTAAGAATGTCCTTACCATCAATGATGCGATCATCAGGTAGTGCAATGCCAACTGCGCCAAGCACCGTTGTAAAGATATCAATATGCGCGACCGGTGAATCATATTGGCTGCCTGGCGCTATTTTTTCTGGCCACTTGATAAAGTAAGGCGTATGAATTCCGCCTTCAAACATCGTCATTTTCCAACCACGATAAGGCTTATTAAGGTCGGGAAGACCAACGTAACCGGCACCACCATTGTCTGACATAAAAATGACCATGGTATTGTCAGTGAGGCCATTTTCCTTAAGCGAGGCCAATACTTGACCGATGCCGCGATCGAGCCCACGTATCATCCCGGCATAAGTCCGTTCGGTATGATTAATGATGTGACTTAAGGCATCATAATCCTGCTTTTCAGACTGCAACGGCGTATGCGGCGCGTTATAAGCCAGATACATAAAAAAGGGTCGATTACGATTGGCCTCAATCGCTTTTACGGCCTCACGACTAAAATAGTCCGTTAGATGCGAATCAGGTTTAAACAGCTCACCTTCGTTAAACCTGACCCCATATTTGAGATTTGGCCAAAGATACTTGTCAATCTTATCAAAGTCCTGCTTCGAATTAACAACATTAGGATCATCTTCCTCCATAAACATTGCAGCGCCTGACAGAAAACCCAAGAATTCGTCAAAGCCCTGATCATTAGGCGTCATGCCTTCGTCGGCACCAAGATGCCATTTGCCGAGCATAATTGAGTGGTAGCCTTTTTCTTTGAGTACTTCAGGCAATGTCTGCTCACTACCCAGCAAACCCAGAGAATCTAAGGGTGGATAGTTCTCAGCATTTTCGTCTTTGAAACTATCCCCACCAACCAGTTTCATAAATTGTGGCCAGGCTGGTGTGAATTCAAACCCGACCCGCGTGGGATAACGGCCTGTGAGCAGTGCAGCTCGGGAGGGTGCACAAGTCGCGTTGCCGGCGTAACCATTGGTAAAATGAATCCCCTGCTTTGCAATCGAATCAATCTGCGGTGTTGGTACGCTGCCCCCGCCTATACCACCGCCGTAGTAGGTAATATCATTGAAGCCAAGATCATCAACAACAACCAATACGATATTGGGCAGCTTATCAACGTCGTCACCTTCTGACGGCGACGTGCTGGGTCCTTGCTGCCAGGTAACGGGTTGATTTTCTCCAATAGGGCTGACAACGTCAGCGATAATCCCCGGCAGGTAATACCAATATTGTGACAACAAATAACCGCCAACCACCACTAGACCAAGCAGACTGATCACTACCTTCTTCATTACTTTATCCCTATCTATTGGAAAAAACGTCAACGAAATTCAACGTCGCTAACACTGTCTTTCTTTACGGAATATTTCTATTCAATGCCCTCGGGTATAATTCGGTATATTTTACCCGTGGTTCTCAACGCATCGATGGTCCACCGACCACCAACGCCTTCGACTAACCACTCCATAATTTCCCACAGATCCTTGTCAGTCTGCCCGGTATCCATTGGCTCCAAACCTTTAACAAGCGCTGCGATCTCAATTGCAGCAGGAAATTCTTGGCCAGAGCGACCTACAAATATTAATTCGTAACAGCGACCATTCACATCCAACAATCCAGGCGTTCCTAGCGGATCTTCACCCAGCCCAAAGGTTTTTACCAAAAAATCCTGAAACTCGGGATAATGCGCGACATCAGGATCTGTCAGGACAGGCACACTTCGAAAACCTGAAGGTCGTTCAATTCTTTTTTTTACACTCATTGGCTGACTCCCCCGGAGAAATTTCGTTCTGCAAAGTCGGTCAAAAGCTCACCAATCTCGAACCCAGAATCCTCCTGGAGAAAATGATTTCCTGTGACCATATGGGTGCCCTCGGCGTGCGGCCAGATTTCATGCCATTTCCGCGCAAAAACATCTGTCGTAAACACGACTTCTTCACGACCCCAAATCACGCATGACGGTATTTCTAGAGCCCTGAGACCCTCCTCTAACCACTCGAATCGATCGCCAGCAATGTCCGTATCGGGGTTCACTGGTATCGACCGCGGCCACTGCCAGGTTAGCCTTCGATCATTGGGGTCAGGCAAGACGCTTTGATAGGCGTTCATTGCTTCACTTTTGAATTTTTCTCTATCGACCACTGACAGATACATGACTCTTCCGGGGAACGCACCTTGCCTGCCCGAAATATAAGGACCCACGATCGGCGCATGCATTGTCTGCCATGGCATTACCTGTTTATGAAAATCTGACGACGGTTCGCGCCACGCCCAGGTAGACATTACGGCCACTCCCGAGGCCAATTCCTTGCGGGTAAGCAGTGCACTTAAGCCGGTCGGTCCGCCCCAATCATGGCAAACAAAAAATATATTTTTCAATGCTAAGTGATCGATCAACGCCACCAGATTCGCTGCATGATTATCCAAACTATGAGCACTTGCTGCATGCGGATGCTCAGAAAGACCAAAGCCAATTTGATCTGGCACAATCACACGATAACCTGCCTCTAAAAGCGGCAGCACGGTCTCTCTCCAAAGAAACCCCCACGCGGGATTGCCATGAAGAAGCAACACTGGCTGCGCCTCTCTGGGGCCCTCGTCAACATAGTGCATTCGCCAACCGTTCACATTGGCAAAGTTTGATTTGTAGGGGTAACGCCTATGAATATCAGGCCCAAGATCAGCAATAGTACGAGTCATAATTATCCTCAAAAAGTTAGTAGCCGGGCCAGGTCATACCACCTGGCAGGCTTAAGGACTCAGTAGAAAGGCAATATTTTGTGCAATCGACGCGAGCAGCAATAAAACCAAAAGCATCGATATTGGCGGTCGCAGCGATACACTAAACATCATCTGTGTTGGATAAGAAATAGTCCGCTCTATGGCAGCCAGTTTGTACAAATGCGAATCTGCAAACGCAGGATCTATGAGGAGCTCAATCAGGTCTCGACGGCTTTTGTAGCGCATCATGCTCTTCGCCATAAAACCCACATTGCGCTCTGCATTCCAACTATCGATATTGCCACCGACAGTGCGTGCCTGGAAAACTGGGTGACCTGCCCGCTTCATCGAAGCCAATAAAAACGACCTGAAGTAATTGGTCATCAATTCACGAGGCTTTTGTTTCTCACCCGTCAACGGGTGAGGCATTTTCCCCTCGTGAAGTTGAATCAGATTTAGCATCACAAACTCTTTGCCATCATCTTCTTCCAGGAACTTTCTCATCACTGCCTGTTCTGTGTTCTTGCTACCTGTAGACTCGGCAAAGCTGTCCAGAAACCCATCGATTTCGGCCTGGGTAACGGGCCCTTGCCAGTTGAAGTACCAGAGTGAGAACAACCCATAGAAAATTGGGACCAATATCCAGATTTGCCAACTCATCGAAATTCTCCTGTCTTAGTTGGTCCAGATAATCGCCTCATAATTCTCATCTGGACGTTCAAACGCGTATTGTTGGCAATCTCGAGATTGATCATCCGTCAAGACCCCGCTTCATTTTTGATCTTTTTCAGTCTGAAACTGACCTTGTATCTCGAGCACTCCGGGGGTGATGATAACCAGCCAAACCAAGGCCGCAATTGCCACCCAACTAAAGGGCAAAATGATTAACGCCAGCAACCACGCAACAAGAAAGGCACCCAGCCGGTACATCGATTTCTTTGCCATGGGAATCCCCCCGCTACCATCACGAGACAAGGGGAAAGCCTTAGGTCGAATAAACCAACCATGAGCGAGAAACAGCAATATCATCACTATCCACGGAGGATCCTTTTCGGTCATGACCGGTTTTTCATCTAGCTCTGTGTCGCCTGTCAATGACATCGCCTTCTGTATGCGATCCCATATGTATCGGGACTCTGGCCTTGCTCCTGCCCCATTTATATTGCTGCTTTTAGGGATCATTCGCCAACGATAGAGTACTCGCCCGGTCTTATCGACAGCAATTACAGCCGGCTGGAAATAGCCCTTAGGGTGGTTGGCCCAGCTTTGATCGCGTAAATGACCATAGTCTTCGTTATAAAATACATCTAGCCATCCGCGCGTCTTGAGATCTTCTCTGATCTCATGATGAGGATCACCGATCACCGGAATGCTCGTTTCCCAGGCATCTTCAGCTTCAGACGCCAATGAATGCGGTTCACTGCTGATGCCAAATACTTCACCTCCTGCGGCTCGAATCTCTTCGAGAACACCGGTTTTTTCGTAGCCTCGTAACTCGAGGCGACAGGGAGGTCACCACAGTCCCCGATAGAACACCAGCACTGCAAATTCATGCTTTGCCAGCTCTCCATCGAGCCAATCAACACGCAGCCCTTGCGGGGGATCAAGCAGTGGCGGGATATCCCGCTCTTGAACATCGGCGAAACTGAACAGAAATTTATCACCACCAGCTGGATCGACTCGAATCTGCTCGCGGGTGCAAATTTCTCCATTACAGAGCACGAGCCCGAGCTCGTAACTCTCGTCTGCCCCGGCGTCCAGAGCCTCCTCATAGCCGACTAAACCGGTCAACTCAAAGGATTCTCCCTGCGTTGCATTTATCCACGATAGGGCTGCCTCGGCCTGTGGGCGCAAGCCAACAGGAATGTCTTGATCTGTCTCCATGAAATCCTCACTCTCTTTTGATCTCTAACGCGGTCTTATAGCGCAATACTGGCTAGTCCAGACCAGAAGTACGCTTCTTCGTCCTATCCCAAAGGCGCGGGATACACTAGCTTCTCAGTTTCGATGCCGCTTGTATCACAGTACGCTTGATACTAACTGCTGTGAGGTAGAAATATATCCTTGAACCCTCTTAAGCCAAAGGTCAAGGCGGCTCAGATTTCCGGAAAAACGGCTCAAAAGTAAATGATGTCTAATTAAATCAGCTCTCTCCAATAGGGTGCTGGTTCAGAATAATTCCTCTTGCGTCAGCTTTGCTGTTGGATAAATTCAGGTTACCGCAACCGGACGGCCACGCGAGGTTTTCTCAGGTCGACCGCCTGCTGAAATCAGCTCAAGTTGCGGATCTAAATAATAGCGGCATTGATAGCTCAGAACTAATTGGCAGAAACTTGTTGCGCAAGACGCCACTCGCTAGGGGCAAGGCCAGTCCATCGTCGAAAGGCCTTTGAGAAACCACTAGCATCGCTGAATCTTAGTTCCTCAGCGATTTCGTCGACTGTCGCTTCAGTATCTCGGAGCAGATTGCTAGCCCTTCGAAGTCGAAACGAATCTTTGATATCTTGGAAAGTTGAGCCGTCGGTCTTTAGCTTACGTTTGAGAGTGGCTCGTGACATATGAAGTGTTTCTGCGATAGCCTCAAGATCTGGAACATTTGGCTCGAGTCTCTGAAAGACCGCCCTTACACGGTCACTTATATTTGCTCCTGGATCTGAGCCTTCGAGTTGACGAAGCGCAACAGCCTGGAGCTCAAAACTCGGCGCCAATAAAGGTGTATTGAGGTACTTGGGTTCCAACACCAGTTCAACGTGCGGAGCATTAAAAGTGATGGTCAAGCCAGGCGGCAGCCCCGCTCTGTCTAGAGAAAATCCTTTGTCGGAATGAGTAACCTTAAGTTCATTACTAAAGGCAAGGTCCATCGTACCCGCCATTCGTCGCCCGCGTATTTCATGTCCAAGGAGCATTATAATCGCAGTGAAACAGTCGATTTCGTGGTCGAAATCGACATCAGCCTTTGGATTTCGTGGGGTCACTATCATCGTCATCGTATCATTTTCAGTGCGCACCAAAAGTCGATTGGTGTTACCCAGTTGCGGACGAGCGTAACGAATTCCCAACTCGGTAGCTTCGCGTAAGGTCTGACTATTTTGCGCAACAACCCCTGCGGTGCCATGTCTTAGCTCACTGAGTCGACGGGCGAAGCGATAGGCATGGTGCGGGTCTGGACGCTGGTCTAGAAGACTTCTTATGGCACGGTTGAAGGTTTCGCCACCCACAAACTGTGGCTGCTGAATTATCGATTCGGGGGTAAGACCAGCATCGAGAAGTATTGCCGATGCATCTACACCGCTCTCTGTTGCAAACTCAAGAAAAGCGGCTAGGTACTCGGCTGAAACTGAGTATTTCCCCTTCCCAATATGATCTAGTTTCTGCCGCATCAGCAAATAGTAACAGAAAATTGTCTAGCACAGAGGAGATATTTCTATCACGGTAGAACTTGATGCAAGATCTATCGTTGACGGTGTAGCATTTGAGCCGATTCAACCGATGAGTTGAACCATTTTGACAGGTCTAGAAAAAGGGCTTGAGTTAGAATTCTCAAATCGATATTACGCTAATTTCAGCCAAGGGCTTTAACATGATTACTGTACGCGGCAGCCCGTTATCGCTGTACGTTAGAAAAGTACTCATCTGAACTGGGAAGCGTTGGGCGCAATCGCCGAACTGCTCGGCGGGACTGTTGTGGTAGAGAGCATCCTCAACTGTGATCAACCGACAAAGTCCTGTCTCGCAGGAAAATAGAAACTAGAAAACAAGCACCGAGAAATCAGATTATGCCCCCCTATCACCAACTCACAGTTTACCGCACGATTCAAGACCTAGGCCCTCACGTCGCTGAGCGCTACCCCATCATCACAGGAACATAATATGAGCCATAACAACGACTTATTTGATCTACGATTATCTGAAGCGTTCAAACCGACTTTAGAATTAGTTAAGCAGTTTATTGTCGATGAAATTATACCGCTAGAAAACGAATTTCACGATACGCACAACGCAGACGATATATGGCGCTTAAGTGGCCGTCAAAACGAAATTCTTGAAGGTTTAAAAGCTAAGGCTAAGGCTTTAGGCCTTTGGAACTTCTTTTTACCCGATTGGAACGGCGGCGAAGGCACCACCAATTTAGATTACGCCTATTTGGCTCAAGAAATGGGTAGAAGCTTTTTAGCGCCTGAAGTCTTTAACTGTTCGGCCCCCGATACCGGCAATATGGAAGTATTGGCCAAATACGGTACGCCAGCCCAACAAAAACAATGGTTAGAGCCATTAATGGAAGGCACCATTCGCTCTGCTTTCGCCATGACCGAACCCGATGTCGCGTGTTCCGACGCCACCAACATTGCCACCACCGCCGTCTTAGACGGTGACGAATGGGTGATAAACGGCGAGAAACATTATATCTCCGGTGCCGGTGACGCACGCTGTGCGGTTTTGATCGTTATGGTTCAAACCGACGCAGACGCACCAAAAAAACTACGTCAAAGCCAAATTCTAGTCCCTATGGATTCACCAGGGCTTGAGATAGTTGGCGGCCAGCAAGTCTTTGGCCACTACGATGCGCCCCATGGTCACATGCATTTACGCTTCAGCGACTGTCGTGTGCCTAAAGACAACATACTATTGGGCGCTGGTCGTGGCTTTGAGATTTCTCAGGGTCGCCTCGGTCCCGGTCGTATTCACCACTGCATGCGCGCCATTGGCCAAGCAGAAAATGCCTTAGAAATGATGATCAAACGCGGTCTGTCGCGCGAAGCTTTTGGCAAAAAACTCATTGACTTAGGCGGTAATGTTGACCTTGTGGCGAAAAGCCGTATGGACATAGACGCCAGCCGACTAATGGTTTTCCAGACGGCAAAAGCCATGGACACCCTGCCCAAGGCCGAAGCCCGCATCTACATCTCTTCGATCAAAGCCTCTGTGCCCCTGATATCCTGCGAGATTATCGACCGAGCCATTCAAATGTATGGTGGGCTTGGTGTGTCACAACACACCCCATTGGCCGCTATGTACGGAAACGCTCGGATGTTGCGTTTAGCCGACGGTCCTGATGAAGTACATCGCATGGTTGTGGCTAGAGCCGAAATTAAAAAATACCAATAAGCGCTAACCAGTGCCATAAGCTCCGTAGGAACTTATGGCCGATGGCTAGCTGCCCTTTCTGACGGGCTTTTGTTGGTTATGAAAAGACTTAATACAAGATGAATATTGTATATGCGTGAATGCACTCAATTTTACATTAATAGTGAATGGGTTAACCCCAGTAAGACACCCATGCTAACAACCGCCTAATGCCGATTCTAAAGGTGGGTGTCTTGTTAGCATTTGATCAGGACAGATCAACCTTCTCGGGCAATATGCGGCCGAGCATCTGGGCGCAGGTCGCCAGATTATCTGCGATACCTGGTTGGGTTTTCATCAGTTCCGTATGTGCCACCAGGGACGGCCAACGACTCGCATCAGGTGTACCCGCAACAAGATCCAACTGAGTCATCTGGCACCCCACGGCAATATCTGCCATGGAATACTGATCACCGACAAAATACTCATGACCATCCAGTGCGCCTTCCAGATAGTCAAAGTACTTTGGCAATTTCTCATGCCAGGTCTTTCGCGCTGTATCCAAATCTGATTCTTTGCCCGCAAAGCGGGGAAACATGATGGGGCGAAACAGTTCCATGCCTAGCGGGCCTGCCAGATCTGAGCTCGCATATCCTTCAATCCAGGTGATGCGACCAGCATCGAAGGCAGTACTGCCGTACAAGCCCGCATCAAACTTCCGATCAAGATAAACACAAATCGCAGACGAATCAGCGATGGTGCCAGCAATGCCTTCTTGACCAATACTCTTATCCCGTAATACAGGAATTCGACCTGCAGGACTGATTTCAAGGAACCAATCCGGCTTGTCCATGATATTGACGTTCTCAAAATCGTAATCAACCTTTTGATGCTTGAGTACCGCTTCTACCTTTCTGACAAAAGGTGATACCGGTGAACCATACACAACTAGATCTGACATTTTCTTTCCTCTTCTATTACTGTGAAATTAATAATGTAAAACTGAAATCAACTAAAACACCGGTCCAGCTCGAAGGTCTTAAGCCAGATGGCGATTCCACCATTTTCTGGCGGGAATAATTCTACTCGTTCGTTTTATGAATCGTCATTGTTAATACTCTATCGTTCATAGTTGCTTCTCCATATTCATTTACTGTTAGATGATGCCTTTACATTGACTACTTGCCGTTAAGCCAAGGTACATTTGAAGCGCCCGACCAATAGCGCGATGCCTGCCTATTATTTTACAGATCCAACGTTAAGCGCTGCCGATGTTATTTTTTACTTAGAAATCACTTGCACTATGGCGCTCTATCACCTGTAATTCTTCCGGGCCCCAGGCCTTGTTGACGCGTCTTCCACGCTCAACAGCCGGGCGCGCTTCTATTTCCGTTGCCCATCGAACCACATGCTCATAGGATTTCACATCGAGGAATTCACTCGCATCGTAAAGATTACTCAGCACCAGGTTGCCGTACCAAGCATAGTTGGCGATGTCGGCGATATTATATTCGTCACCACACAGAAAACGTCGCGCAGCCAGGTTCTTATCGAGTACGTCAAGTTGGCGTTTAACTTCCATGGCGAAGCGGTTAATCGGGTATTCAAACTTCTCGGGCGCATAGGCGTAAAAATGACCGAAACCGCCGCCTAGGTAGGGTACACTGCCCATTTGCCAGAACAGCCAAGACATGCACTCCGCACGTGCAGTCGGATCTTTTGGAATGAAAGCATCAAATTTTTCAGCTAAATAAACCAGAATGGCACCGGACTCAAATATGCGCGTTGGCACAGTGGTGCTATGGTCAAGCAATGCTGGAATTTTAGAGTTCGGATTTATCTCCACAAAATCACTGCCAAACTGATCGCCGGTGCTTATGTTGATCAGGTAAGCATCATATTCGGCTCCATCAATACCCAACGCTAACAACTCCTCCAGCAACACAGTGACCTTCACGCCGTTAGGGGTGGCCAGGGAGTATAGCTGCAAAGAATGCTTACCAATTGGCAAGGTCTTGTCGTGGGTGGCACCTGAGATAGGCCGGTTTATGTTGGCAAATTTGCCGCCGTTTTCGGCATCCCAGGTCCATTTTTTAGGTGGTACGTAAGTCGTTGAATTGGTCATTGTAAATACTCTCTATGGGCATCTATTTATACAGTCCTCAGGAAAGACCCTGAACAAATGTTCAAGTGTCAGCTTAGATGGATTTGAACGCTTGTTCAAGCTACAATTGAACAAATGTTCAAATGATTAGGTAACGCACCATGAAATATGACCGTGCCAAAGCCATAGATAAGGCAGCTGGTTTGTTCTGGAGATTGGGATTTCAGGGCACCAAGATGCGCGACTTACAAAAACATCTGGACATGCGCCCAGGTAGCATTTATGCGGGTTTTGGCAGCAAGGAATTGTTGTTTAAGGAAGCGCTTGATTTCTACACAGAACAAAGCGTGCAAAATATTCAACGCTACGCCCAGCAACACGATAATGCCCTCACCGCACTGTATGAATTAGTGAAGGACCAGGTCATAGAACCCAAATCTAACCTGCAACCTAAAAACTGCTTTTTGATTAAAACCGTGACAGAGCTTGATAACAACAATGCAGAGATCAGCTTATGGGCGCAATCTGGTTTGGCGAAAGTCGAAGACGAATTTACTCGGGTTTTTGAACAGGCACAAGCACAAGGAAAACTACCGAAAGAAGCGGACTGTAGGCGTTTAGGCAAGTGGTTACAGGTGCAAATTATGGGGCTACGAGCCTATAGTCAGCTTCAAGTGTCCCGCGATGAAATGAAAAAAATGCTCGATGATATGTTTTCGAGTTTACCTACAGCGGCCAAAGCTTGACCCAAATATAGATAAGCAAAGGAAGAGCTGGCAAGAGCGGGTGCTTTGTGCACAAGCGGGAGAGGCGGTTTGCGGGGGTGGTTTAGGGTGAATAGATGCTACTCTACTCGACGCTTGTGATTCATACTGGCGCGGCACCCTCGGAACGCTATTCTGTGCAGAAAAGGCCTGAGTATAAAGCTTATCAGGAGACGACCAATAGTTTCTTTCCGGGGCCTGGTAGATAGAGTATAAGTCGAATAAACGCCCCCTCCCGCATTCAACTTAGTCTAAAAACAGGCAGCTGGCTATCGCATATCGCTGTGTAGGCACCCGCCAGGCGAGATGAAGCGCCAACAACAGAAGAAACTTTTGGTAGTCATGTCGATATTCGCGCTTGAACGTTTAATCACCTCACAATATTTGAATTTTTGCTGATTAAAAATTTAGCGTAAATGAAATTCCTGCTTGACGATCTGCATTTCTGGGGATCTGGTACCTGAATCCATCACCGCTATAAGTACTAGTATAACTTTCGTCAAATAGATTCTTAACAAACAAGGTGAGTCGAAATTTGTCATTGTTCATCGAATAGGCAAGGCTGGTGTTAAATATTCCGTAACTCGGTAGCAAGGATTCGGGACTAAACGTCCCCATGTTACTCGGTAAATCAGAATGTTGCTCGTCGGTAAAAATGTAGGCACTATTCAAGATAAACTCATCTTTGCCTCTAGGTATTGTATAGGAAGTTACAACAGAATATTTTAAGTCCGGTGAGAAAGGTACATCCAAACCTGAACGATCAGAACAATCCTCTTCCATGGGACAATTAAATTTATCAATTTCCGCTTTGGTGATCGCGAAACCGGCGATTAAGCGAAAATTATCCGAGGCCTGCCATACAAGATCAGCTTCAAACCCCGAAGAAATAACATCACCGGCGTTGGTTAGACGGGTAATCGTCGTTCCACCAGATGTATCAAAGTTGTTGGCTTGAAAACCGTCAACAGCTGAATGGAAATACGTAGTACTGAGCAGTATGCCTCCCACTTGCATTTTATATCCTAGCTCAAAAGCCACTGACTCTTCCGGACCTATCGGAGCGATGTCATTTTCTGACATATTATAGAATACGTTAAACCCAGGTCCTTTATAACCCTGTTGCAGGGTGAAATAAACACGACTGGTTGGGTTCACGTCATATTGAAGACCTATTTTGGCCGACACATTAGATTCACGGGTCGCACCAGAAAAATTGCTATTTTCCGACGCAGGCCTGACACCTACGCCGCGCCTTCCAAAGGGATCGTTATTCACTCGATTGTGATTAAAGTCCACTTCATCTTGGGTGTAACGCAATCCATAAAGTAAACGCATGTCCTGACTGAAATTATATTTCCCATCGGCAAATAACGCTAAATTCTTAAACGAGGTGCTCATGTAGCCGGTTGCATCCACAATGTCATTTGCATTACAGGTAAGGCCTGGACTTGCCTGTAATATCGCATCATTTTGACCGGCATTGTTCTGGCAGCTAGCATAACGGGTAAAATTTCTTTCCGAGGTCATACGCCATAGGAATAGCCCTATTTGATATACATTGGTTTTATCCTGCGGCGAAGCTAATCGAAGTTCTTGCGAAGTCTGACGCCACTTTTGCGGACCAATGTCCTGTAACTGGAAAGGCACCCCAAATACCGGCAGATTAGAATCACCTGCAATCGATGTGAAATCTCCTTCGCGAAATTCCGTATTTTCCCAAACTCGATGCGCCGTTATCGATGTTAAATCGTACTCGCCGATATTTTTATCCAGCTGGATTGAGAAGGCGTCAGTTTTATCAATGGTTCGTGTTTCAAAATCATGGTCGATCGCGCGTTGCTGCAAATCTATATCGGCGACCCCATCAACCACTCCGTTACTTTCTGGAATTGCTTCTGAAGAAGGATTGCGGCCGCTTGGTAAAGCTTCAAGATCCGCACAACAGTCGTCGTTAGCGCGATAGTGCTCCAGAGTAAATTTAACTGTGGTATTTTCATCAACGTCGAAATCAAGTTTGGCTCTCAATCCCTCCCGATCGTAGCCGTTAACGGTTTCGTTGTTATAATCATTGGTAATATAACCATCAAAGCCTGCTTTTAATAAGGTAATACTCGACCGTGCGTCATCACTTAAGGGTCCTGAGACTTTGACCACGGTGCGGTACTCGCTGTCCTCCGCCAACATAGTGTTAATTTGAGATTCCAGCGTATGAGAGGGGCTGGATGTAATAATATGAATAACACCTGCGGATGCATTTTTTCCAAACAATGTACCTTGCGGTCCACGCAATACCTCAATTCGCTCAACATCATAGAGATCCGCAAATGCCTGACCGGAACGGCCCAATACGACTCCATCCACCAAGGTTGAAACGCTGGGTTCGGCAGCAATACTAAAAGAAATCGTGCCAATGCCTCGAATTGAAAGAGCCGAATTTCGAGTGGTATTACCTTTTCTATAGCTCATAGAAGGAAAATAAGCCTGCAACTCCTCCAGGTTATTGGCGAATGTCGCCAACACATGGTCCTTTTCCAATACGGTAGTGGCGACAGGTACGTCAACTAATTTTTCAACCCGTTTTTGCACTGTAACATTGATATTTAAGAGCTCTTGCAGTGAAAGTTCATATATCGCGACGATATCTTCTTCGGCAAAACAGGGGCTGCTCATCAAAAAACCTGCCAAAAGTGCGCACAAGGATTTTTCACGATAGAGTGATGGTTTCATAGGTTCAAATACAATTTTTCAAAAGCCCATTTATGAATATAGTAGCTGAACAAAACTAAAGTCGCTATTTTACTGACCCATTTGGGGATAATCTATTCAGCGCGTATTCCGAACCATGCTGAACACCGATTCCCCCGCTATGTCATCTTCAATCGGAATCGGTGTTCAGCATGGCCCGGAATACGCACTAGTAATTTGGTGGCCTTCATGAATTTTGTCGATGCGCTATAGTGACGTTTTGTGTTCCGTAAGTGTAGTAACGATCAAACACTCATTTTCCTGATCGACTACTAGGCGTAAACCTGTAAGGAAAACTCTTCATATTTACGGAGCGTCCCAACTGGCACATAAAGAGATCTCGTTATTCGTTCAAAGCTAGTCATTCCGATAAACTCAACTGTTCACATGAAAAGGATTGTTTCCCTGGTGAGTAGCAGGCCTCAGCAGCGGCCCGAACAAGTGCTGCGGAAACTACCAGCATTTTACGCGCCCCCTAAGCAGGTTCTCGGCCACAATGACCCGTCGGGGACCCAGCGGCACGCCCACCTGTCGACCAGAATTCTGCAGGAGGCGGCAGAAACGGCCACGGTGGGTCTTGGTCGGGGTGGCTAGGGCGCGTTGCCCAGAGGTGACAGATCTGGGCGTTTGTGGGCGGGGGCGGAGTAGTCTGGATATTTAGGGTCGGAGTAAAAATTCTCGTGTCTGTTTATGGCACAAAGCGACTGCAATACCGGCCCTCTCGGCGTGTGATTTTGGTCCGCTATCGAAGTGTGAGCGACCGTTGTACGCTGATTTAGCCTTTTGCTTGCTTGTGACCCGTTACAGACCTTAGCTGTCCCTAAAGGCGTTAGTGTCGATAATCTTTACACATCCCTTTGGCAAAAATAAGTGAGTTTACAAAAATCAGCTCCATTTCATGCAGTTACATACAGCGGTATGAATGTTGCCTGTTTTTTGTACAGCGCAATATTATGCTTATTTGCCAACTTTATTGCTTTTTATCCGTTACGATTCTTAAGGAACGTATCCATGAAAATACTTAAAGAATACAATTCTGTCCTTCTAGTTCTAATTTTAGGGTTTGGTGTAATTACCAATACAATTGCAGAGGAATTTATAGAAGACTTTAAAATAAATTCAAGCGCACAAACTAAATCATTTGGTCAGTTTGTTGCAATTTCAGGTGACAACATAGCTGTAAGTCAATTCAACCCTTATTCAGCTGGCTTAGACGAAGTATATATGTATGAAAAAAGCGGTGAAGTATGGAATGAACTAACCATATTGACAGAGGATTACGTTGGTGAATGGCTTGGGTCCGTGACTCGCCTCTCAATTTCAGGCGATACGGCAGCAGTTGCAAATGCGGAATATGTATATATTTACACAAAAGAAATTACTGGTTGGGAGCGGCAACAGAAAATAACCATTCCTCTTCCATCGGAGTATGTTAATAGTGTGTCTATGTCTGGAGACCTACTGGCTATGGGAGCATCTTATACGACATCCGGTGGAGTGCCTTACGCTGGTCGAGTCTATATTTATAGGCTAGTAGCAGGGGTATGGACTTTAGAAGATACTTTAGTCCCCAATGATGTACATAATTATCATTATTTTGGTGAAGAAGTTAGTCTTTCTGGCGACACCCTTGCTGTAGGTGTGAGACTTGATGGCTGGCTAGAAGATGGTACTTATGCTTTAAGCAATGCTGGAGCTGTCTATGTCTTTAAAAGAAACTCCACCAACATGACTTGGTCGCAAGAAGCGAAATTACGAGCTCCTGACCCCGAAGCTAGCGCGGTTTTAGGTTACTCCGTTTCTCTTTCTGGAGATACTATTCTTGCTGGCTCTCCAAGTAGAAGTGGGTCGGTTATAGGGGATCGCGCGGGCGCCGCCTATATTTTTACTAGGACAAATGACGTGTGGTCTGCAGGAGTTAGGCTACAAGGCTCTGACACTGGCATTGTAGTCACCGGTGCCGATTCATCGATACATTGCACCAGTGCTTCTACAGATGGTTTTGGTAGAAGCGTGGCGCTTTCTGCAAACACTGCTTTAATAAATGAGTTCTGCTACGAAAGTTTTAAATCAGGATTAGTCTACGTGTACGAAAAAAGCGGAGATTCGTGGGCAGAACAAGATATATTGTTGACTACCGATTCAGAAGATATCCGTTACAACTATGCTAGTCGTAATACGTCACTAGCAATTTCAGGAGGCAATGCAGTAATTGGAAGCGCGAACTCGAACAATCGCCAGGGGGCTGCATACACATATGAACTAACGCCACCTTCGCCATCTGTAAACATTCAAAATATTATTGACAGTATTCTAAATGATCCCGAATTGGAGTTACTTCATATCGGGAGCATCGTTGCCCCACTCCAGAATGCTGTGGTTCTACTAAATGATGGAAAGGATCAGAATGATTCTGCAGTTTGCGGAAAACTGAACGCTTTTATTAATGCCATCGACGGCAATAGAGATATTCTAAGCGAATCTCAATCAGCTGATCTAATGCAAGAAGCAGCTGTTATCCGAGAAAGTTTAGGATGCTAGTTTTTTGGCGGCGGGGGTTAAACATTCTCGCCGCATTAAAGTTCTCGGACCTACTGGAAGAGATGAAGTCTGATCTTGTATCGTTGTTTTCAGCTCGGCGCCTACATGCAGCCGAACAGCATGATTCCACGAGATTCCGGGGATTTATGCTTCAGGTATCAATCGTGTACTACAGAAAAATAGACCACGGAGTGATCAGACTTTTGAAACGATGGTGCTGATCCAGATGAACTGGTATCTAGATCGCGGGCTCATTTCGTTTGAGGATGGCCGATTGCGAATTGATTACTCTAAATACCCAGACGCTGTGGATAGCCTTTTGGCGGTAGTTTTGGAATTACAATATCAGGGTGATTAGCGGCTGCCAATACGTTTGTTGAACAATGGACTAACTGGGATGATGATTTGCATGGAGTTTTGGCACAGAAGATGAGCGGTGCTGAGCAATACAGATTCGGCTTTGTTTCTTATGAGATACTCGGCCAAGAGATGCGGAGCCAGTAAGGCGTTTCATCAGAAGAGTTAATGTCTGAAGTTGGCACTTAGCCGACGTACTGAACTAGCCTTTCTGGGGTATTTTTTAGTCCGTTCTTGAGGGGTTAGCAGCCCTCACCGAAAGGCGGGCAAGTCCGACAATAGCTATTGATATCATGCATAACTCCCAGAGATAAACCTGGCAACGTCCCGCTATCACGGGCCTCCGCCTAGGGTTTTGACTTTACGTGTCATACTTTTCGAGTGATTCCGCACATCCCCAGCTCACCAAGAATGACCGCTGACTTATCTATCGCCTTATAGTCAAGGGCATCTAGAAGATAGTACTGAGCGCGGTTTGTAGTGCAGCAATACTAAAAGGGTAATACATTCAATGGGACACACAACTAATCAAATTCCACTTAATCAACGCCCTGAAGCAGCGCCGTTGCTTTAGACGGCAGGCGTAATACTAAATGAACATTCTCCTTGTGAACTTGTCGAACCCCCTGAATCTATTGAGGGTTTTTTGTGAACTTGATAAGTACAACGCTGGCCTTTTTCATTATATTTACATCCAACTCTTTTGCAGAGAAAAATGATGCAACTGACACAAAAACATGCACGCTACAATCAAAAGTTGCTAATAGTATTGTGTTTTTGGAGAATAGAGTGCTTGATCTAGAGGATAGAGTGCTTGATTTAGAAAGTACTGTTCTTGCTTTAGAGAGTAGAATGCTAACTCACAAAAAGGGGAATATTCATTGGCTAATGAAAAGGAAAAATTTATATCATTGTGAAAGTGGCCTCTGCCAGGATATGTAAATATCAAACAGCCCACCTGCAAACCATATCAGCGGCAGCCAAAGACGAACCTACCTACAATATCGGCGAGAGTATAGGTAGAATAGACTCTACTCGACGCCTGTGTACCATACTGGCGCGGTACCTTCGGAACACTATTCTGTGCTGAAGCGGCCTTAGTATGGGGCTTATCAGGAGAGCACTAATAGTTTCTCCGGGGCCTG
>Ga0209395_1003700_pt1 | contig 18638 bp, 21 predicted proteins | sample GOMGulsemesocosm_3_FD_184635 | JGI IMG/M metagenome (GOLD analysis project Ga0209395, IMG submission 184635) | Methane-oxidizing microbial communities from mesocosms in the Gulf of Mexico - GOM9D Gulf of Mexico (SPAdes) (version 2) | ecosystem: Environmental > Aquatic > Marine > Cold seeps... | reverse complement strand
AGCTGATACCAATTCCAATAAATATGTGAGTAATCTAAATGGTCTAAATATACAAAAACTGCGTTGCTTTCAATCCCAATAGCCAGCTATTGCTCAATCAAGCGCCTTGCCTATATGGATATAGGTACTTAGGTTTAGCCTGGAGCTATAAACCTGTGCTCTTTAAGATTTATCCTGATTTATATTAGATCACTAACTTAATAGAATTGGTATATTAGATCACTAACTTAATAGAATTGGTATAAGGTATAAAAGTGCGATTAATGACATTAATTTCTCAGAAATACAAGAATAAACTTTATATACACTTAAGCTTTACAACTGATTAACAGTTGATGTATATTTATAGATGAATAGCTATAAATATGGGACTAATAACCATTGTATTCTGATTTAACTTTGGTTAAGCTTTAACCATTGCTTAAACAGAGGGTATTGTTATGAAGTTCAATAAGTCAAAAGGGATATTTTTAGCTGCTTCGAGCGCTATATTTTTTGCATCTACATTTTCATTAGTCGCATATGCTCAGCAAATTGATGAAGACTGTTGTCCTACCGTATATAAAACTCAAATTGCACTATCACAGTGCCAAGCATCAAATAAAAGTTGGTTTTCTTGGTTAACAGGTAATAGCAGAAGTGCACAATTTCATTACCTAGATCTCCTTGAGCTTTTAAGTGATTCTGATAAAAAAGCGCAAGAAACTGCAGCCATTACTAATCATTTTAAATGATGCATTTTTTGTCTTTAATTCAAAGTGTGCTAGCTGCTGCTTTTGGTGTACAAAGTGAAACTAAAAGAAAGCAAGATTTCCAACAAGCCTCGCCAATACATTTGATCCTTGTAGGAGTGATGTTTTTAGTGATTTTTATATCTTTAGTTTTGCTAACGGTAAATCTAGTGACACCTTCATAATACCCATTTCGATAATTAAGTAACCTCTTTATTAACCAAAATGGTGAAATCCACAATATTTAAATCAGGCTATTTTGCTTTATAAAGCGCCATGATTTCATCTACTTTATTTCGCGAACCGCCTTTAGGACTTATCGTTCTTTTTACCTGAATAGTATCCAGTGTTGCCTGCTCATAAATTTTACGTGTAATAATTGTATCGTGGTTTGAAACCAGTACTGCAATGCCTTTATCAAAAGCGCTACGCTCGGCTAAATTTGCAAGTTGCGCCTGATCGTCAAAATTAAAACCGCCTTTAGCATATGATGTAAAAGATGCTGTTTTACTCAGTGGAACATAGGGAGGATCACAGTAAACTACCGAATTTTTAGGTAAATTAGCAAAAACATCAGTATAACTTTTACATGTAAAAGTCGCTTTCTGGGATTTTTCAGCAAAGAAGTTCAATTCTGCTTCAGGGAAATATGGTTTTTTATATTTACCAAAAGGTACATTAAAAATGCCTTTTAAATTATAACGACACAAACCGTTATAACCATGGCGATTCATATATAAAAATAAAATCGCTCTTTCGTAAATATCTTGAGACTCATTGAATTGTTTACGATAGGCATAATAAGCATCAGCATCATTATTTAGCTCAACAAATAACTTTCTGGCATCTAGAATAAACTCATCTGGAGACCTCTTAAGTTCTTCATACAAATTAATTAAATCCGCGTTAATATCATTAAGAACATAGTGTTTAAAATCTGAATTCAAAAAAACAGAACCTGCGCCCATAAATGGTTCAACCAAAGTATCAGCTTCAGGTAAGCGCTTAGTAATTTCTTCAACTAAACTGTATTTACCGCCAGCCCACTTTAAAAAAGCTCGTGTTTTTTTCATTTATTGTTTATGTGCCTTTTTAAATAGCAGAATGAGTATTAAATTGTAAGCAAGCGGGTAATTTTACACTAATCAAATCGATTTGAGTAATGCAATCTCTGTTTTAATTGCTTTGATTGTCTTACTGAATGGCTGTAATTGCTTTAACTGGATCGATAGTGCATTTTTATAAGCTTGACTCTGAGGTATATCCTTAAAAGGCCCTACAGTCACTACCCACCAATCTCCTCCATATCGCGTGCTTTTATATATTTTAATATTATTTAAGTTATGAGTTGATATAAAGTTATTAATTAAATTCTCTTGGCTTACACCTATTAACTGCAACATCACCAAAGAATCACTTTGATGCATAAACCAAGCGTTATCATAATTAGTAACTGAGGTAGTTAATTCGGCGTCATTAACGATTATTTTTTTCAGCGACTGCGTTTCGGTTTTAGCCACAGTAGTAAGAGGTATTAATTCAGTATATTTCGCGGGTGCTGTTTCTGTGTTATTTAAAGATTCTGCAATCTTATTTGGCGTCGCTGAACCTTGTTTTAAATTGGGTTTTGAATTTGTTTTTGAGTTTTGTTTTGCATCATCAAACTGCTCTGATTTTGAGATCGTCGATACAACAACTTTTTGTATGTTATTTTCTGTTGATTCAATGACTTCTTTTTTTTCGTTTGTAAGCGTTACCATTTTACTATTTTGTTTATTATCTGCTTCACTTACTACGGTTAACTTATCAGCCTGTCTATTTTTCTCTAACGCCTGAGTTGGTAGGTTATCTAACTTATTATGGTCAATGATCTGGGTTGTATCTTTAACATCACTTTTTTCTTGCGTATCTACCTGACTGCTTTGTTCTATATTTTGAACATTCAACTCACGTAAATTTTCAATTTGATTACTTTGTGATAAATGCTCAAACAAATATGATAATGCTAATGTCATTAAAACAACAAATGCTAAACACATTAGCATAAAGCCATGTTTGCCTTTCTTAGTCTCTTCGATTGCACTATTTGAGTCCCAACTTAACAATAATGAAGGATTGCCCTGAGCGCTTTCTACAAAAGCCTTAAACACCGGTTCATGCTTATTAGGTAACTGTGAAAAGTACATAGACATTAACTCGATGCTTTCATCAAAAGACAAAGCTTCAAAATAAATATTCGCTGAGTTTTGAAAGTGTATTTTAGAAGTGGAGGCAGTTAAAACAAAAAAAGTGGATTCAGCTATTTGTGTTAGATACTCAATTTCATGAGCCAATTCTTCACTTAAAAATTGTGCATTATCAATAACAATAACCGTATTTTTACTGGTTTGCTGATCATTTAAATTTAAGTAGTTTTCACTTAAAGAGTGACTAAAATCTATTAATGGCTGGCTAAATGTTTGCTCTAATAATTGGGATATAACTTGTTGGTCTGTCGTTTTAAGCGTTAACTGTAAATAAATTTTATTAAATTCAGAGTATTTATCCGTTACAAATGACTCTAATATATAACTTTTCCCAAGCCCAGGACCACCTAATAAAGTTACAATTGATTGACCATACTCATATTGTAATTCAATACGATCAACTAATGCTTGTCTACTAGGTAAAATTTTGACTTGCATCAGTTAACCTAAAACAAAGACTTCAATTGCTGCTCAGTGACATCAGATACTAGCGCACAACGACCAAACTCAGTTGGCAATATAAAACGGATTGTACCTTTTAGGTTTTTTTTATCCTTGGACATATGACCTATAAAATCGTCACATGTCATTTCTTTAGGTGCTTTTACCGGTAAATCAAACAAACTTAATAGTTTTATCACTCGGCTAACTTCGGCATCATTAAGTGAGTTTCTGATCTTAGCTAGTTCACAGGCCATAACCATACCCGCAGATACCGCTTCACCATGCAACCAAACGCCATAACCCATTTGAGCTTCAATAGCATGACCAAATGTATGACCTAAGTTTAGTAATGCTCTTAGACCTGACTCTTTTTCATCTTGAGCTACTATGTCAGCCTTAATTTGACAGCAGCGCTGAATAATATGCTGCATTGATGTTTCATCTAATGACTTAAGTAATTCAACATTATTTTCAATATATGAAAATAACTCAGTATCATAAATCAAACCATATTTTATCACTTCAGCCATACCTGCAGAGAACTCTCTTGCATCAAGTGTAGATAAAGATAAGGTATCAATAAAGACCGCTTCAGGTTGATAAAAAGCACCTATCATGTTTTTGCCTAACGGGTGATTTACGGCTGTTTTGCCACCTACAGAAGAGTCTACTTGAGATAAAACAGTAGTAGGGACTTGGATAAACGGTACGCCTCTCTGATAACAAGCGGCAACAAATCCAGTTAAATCACCAATAACACCACCACCTAACGCTATTAGGCAAGTATCTCTACCACAATTATTTTGCAGTAAAAAAGCGTTTATTTTTTCAAATGATGTAAGTGTTTTATATTGTTCACCATCAGGAAGTATATATGTAAGTGGTGAAAGGTCTTCAAATTGAGATATGAATGAATCTAAATATAGGGGAGCTATGGTTTCGTTTGTCACTATAACTGGTCGACAATCACCTATGTAGGTTTTAAGTCTTGTCTCGTCGTTAAGGACACCAGATGCGATAAAAATAGGGTAGCTACGCTCACCTAAATTAACATTCAACTCAAGCATAACATAGCTCCTGCTATTTTTATTTTACTTAATTTTTATACTAAAAATCAAGTTTTGCAATTATTTGATTTGCTACAACTTTTGCACTTTGCTCGTCGGTACGAACAACAAAATCAGATACTTCTTCATATAGAGGATTACGTTCTTCAGCTAAACGCTCTAAAACTTCTCTCGGATCTTCTTTAGTTTGAAGTAGAGGGCGTTTTTTGTCACGCTGAGTACGTGCTACTTGTTTCTCGATTGGCGTTTCAAGATAAACGACAATGCCACGTGCAGAAAGTTTATTACGTACGTCTTTACTAATAACTGAACCACCGCCAGTAGCAAGAACAATACCTTGCATTTCTGTTAAATCAGAAATAACACCTTCTTCACGAACTCTAAAGCCATCTTCACCTTCAATATCGAATACCCATGCTATTTCAGCACCAGTTCTACGTTCGATTTCTTGATCAGAATCGAAAAACTCAAGGTGTAACTGGTCAGCTAAATGGCGACCAATTGTGCTTTTACCTGCGCCCATAGGGCCCACTAGAAATATATTACGTTTTTCAGCCATATTGTTTGTACAAACGAACTCTAATTTAAATAAAAATAACCCCGTCCTACGACATGGCCCCAAAATTAAGGGGGTGATTATCTCAGTAATTGAATAGGTATATCAAGAAAAAAAACAAAAAAAAGACCCGTTAAGGTCTTTTTTCTTTTAATACTGTGATTTTAATCGATAAATCACAGTTAATTACTATAAAGAACTATTAATAATTTTTGGTGTAACAAAAATTAGCAGTTCTTTTTTCTCATTAAACTCACTTGTACTTCTAAACATATAACCTAAATATGGAATATCACCCAATAAAGGTACTTTTTTAACTGAGTTAACGATTTGTTGTTGAAAAATACCACCTAATACAACTGTCTGACCATTATTAACCAAAACTTGGGTTTCGATACGTTGGGTATTTATCGCAGTTGCAGGTCCTGTTGGTGTCGACACAGTATCACCACGAGTATCTTGTGTGATAATGAGATCTAAAATAACTTTATTATCTGGCGTGATATGTGGCGTCACCTCCAAGCTTAATACTGCTTTTTTGAATGTTACTGTTGTTGCACCACTTGAAGCCGCCTGAACATAAGGTATTTCAGTTCCTTGCTCAATACGCGCCTTCTTTTGATTTGCTGTTGTAATACGAGGGCTGGCAATTATTTCTGCTTTATTTTCTTGCTCTAGGGCCGATAACTCTAAGTCAATTAAGGTACCATCTGCAAGTTTAGCCACATGCATACCAATGCTACCAGCAGGGTTTGCAACTGGTAAGTTAACATTTAAACGTTCCGTCAATGAAGGAATAGTACCATTAGCGATTTTCTCTGCGCCTGCAATTGTTCCAGCAACACCATCAGAGCCCTGCTGATCACTGAAACCCCAACGAATACCTAAATCTTCTTGTACATTATCTGTAACCGTAACCATACGAGATTCAATTAATACTTGTTTAACTGGGATATCGAGTACTTCAATCATACGGCGAACACTTTCAATGCTTTTAGCTGTGTCTTTTAGTAATAATGTATTTGTTCTTTGATCTACAGCTACACTACCGCGAGAAGATAAAATAGTATTACTATCAGTTTTTAATAAGTTTACAAAATCTTCTGCTTTAGCATAATTAAGCTGAATATATTCGCTATACAGAGGTTCTAGATCTTCGACTTGTTGTTTTGCTTTTAATTCTTTTGCTTCACGGGCGGCCAATTCTTCCGTAGGTGCAACCATTAATATGCTGCCATCCATACGCTTATCTAAGCCTTTAACTTTTAATACGATATCTAACGCTTGATCCCAAGGTACACCGTCTAAACGTAAAGTAATATTACCGCCTACAGAGTCACTTGTTACTAAGTTAAAGCCATTGTAATCTGCAATGATTTGTAAAACCGAACGTATCGCAATGTCTTGGAAGTTAAGCGACATAGGTTTACCTTGGTAATCTTTACCATCGCCTAAAAAGCTTTTTTTAGATTCGTCTTTTTCAACAGTTAATGTAAATATATTATCAAGTTGCTGGTAGTTATAATCAAAAGCATTAGTTGTATCAATAACAATCCGGCTATTTGCACCATCTTTAAAGGTTTCAATCGTACTCACAATCGTGCCGTAATCTAAAACATCTAATTGGTATAATAAATCATCTAGAATATCAGTATTATGAAACTCAACGACAACCTTGCCAGCCTCTTCTCTTACATCAATCGCTGCCATGTTTTCTTGCATGAAAATGAGAACTCGCGCTTCACCTTTTTCACCACGTCTGAAATCAACAGCTTGTATTTTATTAATGTAAGTTTGCTCGTCATCTATGATAGATGCTTCAGCAATATCTTGAGTTGGATTATCTGATACATGTAAATAAAATAAGTTTTTATCTGTACGCGTTTGGTAGATTTTTAAATAGTCTAAAAATACAGTGACTTTAAAGCCGTCATTTTTAAATTCACTGACTACTTTTTTCACCCCAGCTTTATTTATTAAGACTTCACCTAAATTTTCTTCGTAATCGGCTTCATCAAAAAACAACTCTATTCTCGCGGGTTCACTAAACACCTGAATTTTAGGTTCAATGTATATCTCTTCATCGAAAACAAATTCAATTTCAGTTTCACCTTCTAATAATGGGTTATAGCGCACATCGTATAACAAAGGCACAGCATTAGCTGATGTCATAAATAATAATGCTACCATAGCAAAAAATACTGACGTAAACTTATTCAGTAAATTACCATTGAACATACCTGCTCTCTTGTACATACAAGACCCTTTTTTGTTATTCAGATGCATCAGTAGCCTCCACGATTTCAACTTTCGTCAGGCGTTCCTTCCAACATCCTGCACCATCTGGTATTAATTCTAATAATTCGATAAAACTGCTATGAACTTGAAGTACTTTCCCGTGATATAGACCCATGTAATTTGCACGAGTTACACGGTGTAAAGTATCATCAGATGCTGTAATTAAAGCCCAAGTTTCCTCTCCAGCCCCTAATGTTCCTTTCATCATAATATTGTCTAAAGGATACCTTTCTAGCGGCTCCTTTTTACGACGCGGATCAGGGTGAAGACAGTTCTGAATTTGTAATAATTTATCTTGTATCACTTCTGGTTTTGGAGCCACAAAAGGACTTCTTAAATCAGCCGTGCTATACGCAAAATGTTCAAACTTTTTAATTTCAGGGATCGGTTCTATTTTTGCGACTGTGCTTGCTTGAACTCTATTGATAAACTCTTGCTGCTCAGTTGTGTCATCAAAACAGCCACTTAAAATTAAAGGAAGCGCAATATAAGCAATTTTTTTCATTATTGCACCTCTTTATAACGATAAGTTTTTGCAATTACGCTAAACATTAAGCGTCCTGTACCATCTGGTTTAATACTAAAATCATGTAAACTTACGATTCTAGGCAATAGCGCCACTTTACTTACAAACTCACCGAATTCATGATATTGACCAACAACCTCAATTTTTATAGGTAGTTCTGTATAAAATTCATTTTCAATTTCAGGTAACCAACCAACTTTATTAAAAATCAAACCGCTAGTTGTACCAACATAAGATAAGTCATCTAATGTTCCTGGAATTTCACTTGATGTCGGAAGTCTTTTCAATAGTTTTGAAAATTTATCTTCCATTTCAATCATCTGTTGTTTGTATATCTCTAAGTTTGACGCCACGGCATACTTTGCCTTAAATGTACTACGAAGCTCGGTTTCCTTATTTAAAGCACTTTCATAACCCGATACTTCATCAGCCACAAATAAATTATATGTAAGTAAACTCACTACAGTAGCAACAATAATTCCAGCGATCGCTTTTACAGCTAAAGGCCAAGCTCCAATGTTTTCAAGGTCGAGTTCATTGAAATCTATTTCATTTAATGCTTTTAAATCAATGTTCATTGCTTAACCTCACCAATTTGTTCATAAGGTTTCACTGTAAATTGCATATTAAAATCACTTAACAATCTCGCTTGTTGTTCACCTGCGATAATGTCCTGAAGTGTCGCTCCTTGAAATAAATAAGAGCTTTCTAATTGACGTAACATTCTAGAAAGGCGGTTATTAGATTCGCTTTTACCTATAATTTGAATTGCATTATCACGTCTTTCTAATTTTGTTAAATAAACTCCTGAAGATACAACCGTCGCTATTTCATCCATAATTTGCGTACCTAAGTTACGATTACTTTGTAACTCTTCAATTAAACGCATTCTTTGATGTAAGTTTTCTTTCTTTTTATCAAGCTCTTTTATTTGAGCAATTCTTTTATCTAATACAGATATCTCTGAGGTCAAAAATTGATTTCTTTTTATTTGCCCATCCTTCATTGCGCTATACACCATGCTGATCGCAAAAACAGAACCAAATGAAATTAGAGTCACTAGAAAAAGTATAGATAAGAATTGCTTTTGTGCTTCTTTTCTTGAAGCTTCGCGCCAAGAGAGTAGATTTATATGTGGCATGAGGAAAAACTCCTTAATGCTAAACCAGATGCAACGGCTAACTGAGCACGATGCTTATCTAAAATTTCTCGATCTAGCTCTGGTGATAATTCCATATCGGCAAAAGGGTCAATAATAATTGAATGAATGCCTAATTCATCAATTAACAGCCTATCGATACCTTGAATTAAAGATGTGCCACCTGATAAAACAATATAATCTAGCTGATCATTACCGCTGGTAGTTAAAAACATTTGCACAGCTCTACGTACCTGCTGCAAAAAAGTTGTTTGAAATGGCGCTAAGACCTCAAAGGTATAGTTTGGCGGTAAATCACCTGAAATCTTAGCTTGCTCAGCTTCATCAAAGCTTTTGTTATAATAAGAGACTATTGTTTTCGTATATTGCTCACCACCAAAAACTTGGTCTCTGGTGTAAATTGTTTTACCTTTTTGCACAACACTGAATAAGGTCGTTGAAGCTCCAACATCAATAAAAGCGACAATTTTATCTTCCGCATCTTCAGGTAATGCATTAGCACATAACTGTATTGTTCGACTTAAAGCATAAGACTCAACATCAACAACTTTGGGTTCAAACCCGCCAGCATCAAGTGCACCAGCTCGCGCTTCAACACTTTCTGTTCTTGCTGCTGATAACAAAACGTTTACTTTTGAAGGATCGGCTTCATTGATATCTAGCTTTTCAAAATCAAGACTGACTTCATCCAGTGGATATGGAATTAAGCTGTCTGCTTCAATTTCAATTTGAGACTCAAGCTCACTATCTGAAAGAGAAACATCCATAAAGATGACTTTAGTGATCACAGTTTGTCCAGACACAGCGACAGCTGCCTGAGTCACTGATTTTGGCATTTTTTTTCTTATTTTATGGATCACTCGTCCAACAGATTCAATATCTTGTATTGAACGCTCAACCATAGCACCCTTAGGCATCGCTTCAACAGCAAATGCTTCAAGTCTATAGTGCTCATCTTTTTTACTGAGCAATACGGCTTTAACCGAATGTGAACCAATATCTATCCCGACCATCCAGGTAATTGGTTTTTTAAAAAGTTGACTTAACATAACTCAACGCTAATCCTTTTTTTATAATTATAATAAGCTTATAAAATATAGCGAAAAAATTTTATTCATTTATTAATCAATATATACTAGCAGCCTTACCCCAAAAATGGGAGTTTATTTAGGGAAAATTAAGTGACTTTGTTAAAAAATATTTTACGTTTCATTATCATATCGAGCTTATTAGGTATTTTTACCCTAGTTGGTCTCTATTTTTATGTAAAGTCAGATATTCCGAGTGTTTCAATTTTAAAAGACGTGCAATTACAAACACCTATGCTTGTATATACTAAAGATGGCAAGCTTATTAACCAATTTGGTGAAAAACGCCGAATTCCCGTATCAATTGACCAAATCCCCCAACCTCTCATTGATGCATTTTTAGCAACCGAAGATAATCGCTTTTATGATCATTTTGGTATAGACCCAATAGGAATAGTACGTTCAGCGATTGTATTAATTACCACAGGACAGAAGAAGCAAGGTGCGAGTACAATAACAATGCAACTAGCACGTAATTTCTTTTTAACCCGTGAAAAAGCATATATTCGTAAGGTAAAAGAAATATTTATAGCGATGCATATAGAGAGACTATTATCAAAAGATGAGATTCTTGCTTTATATTTAAATAAAATTGAATTAGGCAATCGTGCATTTGGCATAGGTGCCGCTGCACAAGTTTATTACGGTAAAGAATTAAACGAATTAACCCTTCCTCAGATGGCTATGTTAGCTGGATTACCTAAAGCACCATCAGCACTTAACCCGATCAGAAACCCAACAAGAGCCAAAGCACGTAGAAATGTGGTTCTTGGAAGGTTGTTAACAGAAAGTTACATTACGAAAATCCAATATGATAAGGCAATTAAGCAACCTATTACAGCGCGCTTTCACGGCGCTGAAATTGAAGTATCAGCTCCTTATATTTCTGAAATGGTTCGTGCTGAAATGGTCAAACGTTATGGTTTAGAAGAGGCTTACAATAATGGTTACCATGTATATACAAGTATAACGTCAGATATGCAGCTTGCGGCACAAAATGCGGTCACTAAAAACTTACAACAATATGACTTAAGGCACGGCTATAGAGGCGCTAAAATTCATCTATGGAATTCTGATAATGAAGAGGCGTGGCACCCATCTGATATTTTAACTCACCTTAAATCCATCAAAGAAATAGCAGATTTAAAAGTTGGAATTGTTACTAATATTTTTGAAAACAGCATTGAAGTATTACTTAAAGATGGCCAATTTATCACCGTAGAATGGGATGGTTTAAAGTGGGCTAGACCTTATATCAACAATAATAGACAAGGAAAGCCACCTAAACTCGCAATAGATATTTTAAATGCTGGCGCCCAAATATGGGTTAAAAATAATAATAAAAACCAATATATGCTAAGTCAAATTCCTGAAGCCTCAGGTGCGCTAGTCTCTTTAAACCCTCAAGATGGTGCTATTTTAGCTATCATGGGTGGCTATAGTTTTAAATTAAGCCAATATAATCGTGCCGTTCAAGCTAAACGTCAAGTTGGCTCAAATATAAAACCATTTATATATTCTGCGGCAATTAATAATAACTATACATTAGCGAGCATTATGAATGATGCTGCTATTCACCAATGGGATAACAGCCAAGGCATTGCATGGCGACCTAAAAATAGCCCTGATGTATATGACGGCCCTATCCGTGTACGCCGTGCTTTAGCGCAATCAAAAAATGTTATTTCAGTTAGATTATTACGTGGCGTAGGTTTAAATAAAACTGCAGACTACTTATTAAATTTTGGTTTTAAACCGCAAGATATCCACAGAAATGAAACGCTTGCATTAGGAAGTGCTTCGTTGACACCACTAGAACTCGCGACGGGTATGTCAACATTTGCAAATGGAGGTCACTTAATTGAACCTTATTTCATTAGTAAAATAGATGATGCTTTTGGTAATGAACTATATAAAGCCAAGCCATTAATTGCCTGTGTTACTTGTAACGACCAAGAAATCAAAGATAGCTTTGACTATGCACCTCGCGTGATCAATAAACAAAATGCTTTTTTAATTGCTAACGCCATGACAAGTACAATTATGGGCGGCGGTAGCTGGAAATATAAAACCGGTTGGAATGGAACAGGTTGGCGAGCACAAAGAATAAAGTTAAATAAACGTGCACGAAAAGACTTATCAGGAAAAACAGGCACAACAAATGATCAGGTTGATACTTGGTTTACTGGTTTTAATAGTCAAATTTTAACAACAACTTGGGTTGGATTTGATAACTCAGGAAAATCTCTCGGTAAAGCCAGTTATAACAATAACTTAGGAAAGAATCAAAGCTATGGTACTGAATCAGGTGCTAAAACAGCCCAGCCTGCTTGGGTTGATTTTATGCAATACGCCTTAAAAGATCAGCCTTTAGCGCCAATAGAACAACCAGAAGATTTAGTATCTGTCAGAATCGATCTTAAAACCGGTCTTTTAAGCCATAAAACAGATCATACAAGTCGATTTGAATTTTTTGTTAAAGGCACAGCGCCTACTCAATATGCTCAAATAGCCGAACAAGATATATTTGAAGATGATGGTGAAGGCAAAGTGTTTGAGGAAGAAGAATTATTTTAGACTTGATAATATGGGCTTCATAAGTGAGGCCCAAATTTACAATCAAGAACTTAAAGATACTGCCAGCCTTTAAATACCAGTCTAGGTGGCGTTGCTGAACCACCATTATTACCTGATTTGGCCTGACCTAATGCTTCATCATAATGTACACCGCCAGCACCTGTAACACTGACAGACTTACCTAATAAAGAGCCTTTAAAACCCACAGCAGAAGCTATTTTAATATCAGTTAAAGGCGCATAAATCGCAGCATAAATCTCTTCAGTACCGCCGGTTAAGTTAATGCCAGTACCGCTATAACTACTATAGATTGAAAAAACAGGAAGTCCTTGCGAAGTTAAACCTTTATCTGGCGTATACACTTGTGAGCCAGCACCTATGTCTAATGCGCCTTTTATTATTAAAGTGAGGCTACTATCAGTTGGTATTGTTAAACTACTTGCCCCACTCATTTTAAAGTTACCTTTTACATACATAGTCACATTTTCACCTGACTTTATATTTAAATGACCTTTAATAGTCACATTATCGAACATCAAAATATAAGATGATTTATTTAAAAATGATGCGACATCTGCATTAATATTTTTTGATGCGCTAGAACCACTACCATTATTTGTCGTAAACTCAGCTTTATTCTGGCTTAATAAATAAACATCCCCAGAACCAGAACCACTTATATATAAATCTTTTGCGTCCGTAGCATGACTATCAACAGATAAAACTTCACTTTCAATATTCAGAGGATCACACGTTATATCATTGGGGTCATTAGGATCTAAAATGCCATCATCTATTGGTATAAATTCAACTTCGGGTACAGTAACAATAGAAGGCGCAGGATTTATTTTATATGGCGCATTGTAATAAATAGGAGTCTCGCCAGTAAAACTTCCTTGACCACCATACCTTAAATCATGACCATCAATAACACTGCCCCACTGCGCTAAAGTTACATTGCTTTTTGTCCGCACTCCACCTTTAGTTATACCGCCTGTTTGCTTGTAATTTGTATGAGTTCTCACACCTGAATTAATAGCTGTGTTCTTTAAAGTAACATCACTTAATGCTAAAACGTATCCCTGTACACTACCACCAGTAACAAATACTTCATCACGCGATATAATATTAGCTGATGCTACTGTTTGGGATATCGTCACTTTACCATTTGCATGAATATCACCACCAACACTACCACTTGATTGTTTATAATATTTAAATGCAGAGGCATTGCCGCCAATAGCACTATTACCAGGTAACTCTAAATATCCATTACTTTTCACATCACCAGATACATTAGCTGAGCCATTAAAAACAATACTGTTAGTTGCAATCACATCACCCTCAATATCAGCCCCACCAGATAATTTTATTTCACCACTATCTTTTAGGGTTCTCACTGTCACATTGTCATTTTTATTGCGAGTTGAAGCTGTAAGTGCTTCATCATAGTCACCCAAATTAGAGTCATAACTATCAATTACACCACTACCTTGTACTAATACACCTTCACAGCCGGTAATACCTTTAGCAAAAGGAGATGGTGAAGCTGAGGTACCCGCAATAATTTCAAATTTAGCCTCAAGCTGTGCTTCACCTTTAAAACGTGTTCCATCGCTATTTAAAGTTAGCTCATTACTTGTGGTATTAAATGCGACTTCATAAGACATATTTGAAATACCAATAGCGTCACCTGATTTTATTCCCTCTGTTCCCTCATTTGAAATTTTCTTTAGAAGTTCAGATAAAGATAAGCCTTTATTTTCATCTTTGTTAAGCTCAATATTTAATGCATTATAAGTCTCAAACACACCTTTCTCTGAGATCAGTCGTGCATTCATTTTCTTTTGAAAATTACCACTCAAACGCTCTTGCACTACGTTATCTTTTAATGAATTTAGTACAATAACACCAGCCATCATGCTTAAAATCAAGACTGTGACTAAAGTAAAACCTCGTTGACTTTTATTCTTTGAATAATTCATTAGACACCCATTGCTTCTTCTAAAATAACACGAGTAAGTGCGACATTTATTGTCATAGGCCTTGCTGCGCCAACTCCATCCGGTTCACCTTGTTGTGCTTGTGGCGTTACTGTAATTGAAACTAATTTATTATTTTGAGCAAAAGAAATATCTTGTACGCCTGCTAATATTGGTTCTGCACCATTACCAATATCACACTCCAGATTATTACCATTTAATGAATATATTTCGTTATAATTAGCTATCGGCCTAGAGCCATTACATGCGATTGAATTAGAGTCTTGTGGAATAGTAATTTGATTCGCAGCAACAATAATTCCGCCAGATGTTTGCTTTAGGCTACGCGTAAATGTTTGGGCAGTGAAACGTAATACTTCCTGTGCATTTTCTATATTTTTACTCGATAAAATGAGGCTTTTTATCGATGAATAAGCAAGAGAAACACCCATAATCAAAATACAACCGACTAATAAAGCAATCATTAATTCAACTAAGGTGTAACCTTTTTGTTTTTTGAGATTAAGCATTACAGTTTACCGGTAATTGAGGAAAAGTGGCATTTATAGCTATCAGGTTATCTAGGTTTATATTTCCCTGCATTATTTTATCTTCATTTTTTATTCTGTCATTCTCCCAGTTAACTTTGATAATAAAGTCATTATCAAATGCATTGACTGCGACACCCTCTAACTCTAAATTATATCTATCAAACTCAGGATCCAAGCTTGAAATATAAACTTGATCAAATGCCTTATCACCTCTTTGTAAGTCGCAGATATCCACCCACATTCTTTCAATTGCATTGTTTGCTTGGATTAAAGAGACTGTATAATTAAAACTATTAGTAGCGTACTGTAATGACTTTAATTGCCCTGACGCTAAACCTAGCAATGCAACACTTGATACGATTAAAGCTATTAATACTTCAATTAAAGTAAAACCTTTACTCTGAGAATCTACTATTTTCATAAATAACCTGTCTTTTTCTCAGCAAAGCTTTGCCCACTAACATAAATAGACACACGGTAATCTTGCGTTGAGTTATCATTGTCAGTGATTTCGAATTGCTTGCCTTCAATAATTGAACCTGTATCTGAAATAGTCATATCAGCTAAACCTATTACGCTAATAGAGTTATGAGTAGGTTTAAATTCTAATAATGTTTCCTCATCCTCAGCGCCAGCATTTACTTTTACCAACAATTTATTACGTGAAACGGCCAAAGTGATTTCTTGTTCACGCTTTACCGCTTCACTGCGTGCAAATTTATATATGCTATGCAGTTGATTAGTATTTGATACCAATCTGTCTTGTTTTATTTGCAGGCTGTATGAAGGCAAAGCAACCGCTGCTAATATGCCAACAATGCTGATCACAACAAGCAATTCTATTAGTGAAAACCCTTTACTATATTTACTCATAACTACTTCCAGCATTGTGATACATCGGCAGTGGTTAGACCTTGATGATTAATACTCATAGAACCACATTTATCATTAGACTGTGAACTATTAGACTTAGGGATAGCTGTTAATAAAAATGTTCTCGAGTCATTTTCAATACCAACTGTCGCAGTTGCAGCTGCAGAGGGAACATAGCTAAAACTATAATAATCTGTTCCAAGAATATTTCTATCATCTGGGTAGCCACCCAAACGCGTATATTGTCGCTCTAAGTGCGCAACTTGTTGTAACATCTCTTGTTGTATATCGGCACGACGACCATCTTGCACATATTGACTATAAGTAGGTAACGCGACGGAATATAAAATCCCCATAATTGCAACGACTACCATCATTTCAATTAATGTAAAACCATCATTATTAGTTTTCACGCAAGTACCACCTGTATATTTATCAATCAAACAAGGGGAGTAAAATACAATGACAGCGATGTCATTGCAATAAAAAGCATTGTTCCGATAAAAACTTATAGCTATATAATATGTAAAAATAACAGGTACAAAATTCTTTGTTAGTGCAAGTCTCAGATTAACATTACATTAACTACTGATTTTAAAGAAGTTTAATTAAAACCCTTTTTTAAATGGTGTAAATAAATATGCACAATAAGTTAAGCTGTTGATTAAATAGAGGTTGTGAAATTTACGGTTGAAAGTAAGGCTGAAGCCTGACCTACAAAATCGAGTGATAAGTGTCATAACATTTTTTTAAAGATTGGAGTTTAGGTTTTAGGTTTTAGGTTTTAAGTTTTAGGTTTTAGGTTTTAGGCTACTCGGGACTTAAATTCAAATTCCCCTAGTTCCTAGTCTTTTTCCTTGTCCCTTTTCCTTCTGAATTCCTTAAGCTATAGATTCCCGATAAAACAATTCGGGAATGACGAGATTTGAGAGCTGTGTTTTCCTAGCCCCAGTCTTTTTTATACAGGCAATAAAAAAGCCGTGTAAAAACACGGCTTTTATCAAAATTATCATCTCACCTAAGTGAGTTAATAATTAAGCTTCAGCGATAACAACAACTTTAATAGTTGCAGTAACGTCTGAGTGTACTTGAATTGCAACGTCAAATTCACCTAACTCACGGATAGTACCTAGAGGAAGACGAACTTCAGATTTAGCAACTGTAACACCAACAGCAGAGATAGCATCAGCGATATCGCGAGTACCGATTGAACCGAATAACTTACCTTCATCACCAGCTTTAGATACTAAAGTAACTTCAGCTAATGCAGCAAGAGTTTCAGCGCGCGTTTCTGCAGCTGCATGTTGTTCAGCAATTTTTGCTTCTAATTCTGCACGACGTGCATCAAAAGTTTCAATGTTTGCTTTAGTTGCAGGAACTGCTTTACCTTGTGGGAAAAGGAAGTTACGAGCATAGCCCGATTTAACTGCAACTTGATCGCCTAGAGTACCTAGGTTAGCGATCTTGTCTAATAAAATAATTTGCATTTATCCACACCTTAAAAAATGTTGATCCGCTGCTTACTTATGTAAGTCAGTGTATGGAAGAAGGGCTAAGTAACGAGCGCGCTTGATAGCGGTAGCTAGTTGACGCTGATATTTTGCGCTTGTACCAGTGATACGGCTTGGTACGATTTTGCCACTTTCTGTAACATAGTTTCTAAGAGTAGCTAAATCTTTATAATCTATTTGTTGTACGCCTTCCGCTTTAAAGCGGCAAAACTTACGACGTCTGAAATAACGTGCCATGAGATAAATCTCCTAAACTAATTCTGTTTATTTGTTGAGCATGTAGTACTAATTGACTTAGTCCATTGCGACCTTCATGACGATTTAAAAATCCCGTGATGGCCAACTCCTGCCCAACTTCTAAATTTTGAGTATGTTCCATAATAGAATGACCACTGGCAACAACTTGAATACGAACATAACTATTACGGTTAAATCCAGCTTCTACTTGTTGTGACTTGTGCTCCAACACTAAAATACAATGTGGAATACCCGCCGGGCTTTGACTAAACTTTGGTATTTTACATAAAACACCGGATATATTTAGTTCATTCATACAGATACATTACTCAACAACGATTAAACTGCTGCTGCTGGAGCTGCTGCTTCTTTCTTCTCTTCTCTTGCAAGAGGAGAAGCTTCAGTTACTACGTTTTTAGTACGAATAACTAAGTTACGAATAACTGCATCGTTGTAACGGAAAGTAGTTTCAAGCTCGCTTACTACTTCAGATGTTGTTTCAACATTCATAAGAACATAGTGTGCTTTATGAAGTTTGTTTATTGGGTAAGCCAGTTGACGACGACCCCAATCTTCTAGACGGTGGATAATACCGCCAGCTTCAGTGATTGAACCAGTGTAACGTTCGATCATGCCTGAAACTTGTTCACTCTGATCTGGATGAACCATGAATACGATTTCGTAATGACGCATGGGTATTCCTTACGGTTAATTAGCCTTTTATCGTTCGACCGGTCGATTTAAGGCAAGGAACTAATATTAAGTTGGTCGAAAGAGCGCGTATTTTACACA
>Ga0209395_1003699_pt1 | contig 18641 bp, 16 predicted proteins | sample GOMGulsemesocosm_3_FD_184635 | JGI IMG/M metagenome (GOLD analysis project Ga0209395, IMG submission 184635) | Methane-oxidizing microbial communities from mesocosms in the Gulf of Mexico - GOM9D Gulf of Mexico (SPAdes) (version 2) | ecosystem: Environmental > Aquatic > Marine > Cold seeps... | reverse complement strand
TCACCTGTGCGATTTGCATGATTTGCTCTTGGTACAAAATAATACCGTACGTTGGCTCCAATACTGGCTGCAGCATATCTAGCTGATAATCTGCGTGTGGCCACGCCATTTCCGCTCGCCCATGCTTTCGATTGATAAAGTCATCAACCATGCCTGATTGCAAAGGCCCCGGTCTGAAGAGAGCAACTAATGCGATAATATCTTCAAAGCGACTGGGTAACAGTTTAGAGACTAAGTCTTTCATACCACTGGATTCAAGCTGGAAAACCGCGGTGGTCTCAGCCGATTTTAACAAGTCAAACGTCGCTGGATCCTCAAGGTGAATCAAGGCAATATCTAAATCTTCTTCTCCGGCTTTACTGCGTTGCGCATTAATCGTTTTTAACGCCCAATCGATAATTGTTAAGGTGCGCAAACCTAAGAAATCGAACTTAACCAGCCCCGCTTCCTCGACATCGTTTTTATCAAACTGAGTCACAAGACCTTGGCCTTCTGAGTCGCACAAGGTGGCCGAAAAATCAGTCAGCTTGGTTGGAGCGATCACCACACCACCGGCGTGTTTACCAGTACCTCGCACAGTACCCTCAAGTTTAAGAGCCATTTCCATGATCTCTTGAGCTTCTTCACTCCCCTTAACAAACTCTGCCATGGCAGGCTCTATTTCTAAGGCTTTTGAGAGCGTGATCCCCACTTCAAAAGGTATCAGTTTCGAGAGCTTATCAGCGAGACCAAAAGGCTTACCTTGTACTCGCGCCACATCTCGCACTACCGCTTTTGCTGCCATGGTGCCGAAAGTGACTATTTGTGATACTGCATCTCGTCCATAAGTTCGTGCCACATAATCGATAACTTTATCGCGATTATCCATACAAAAATCGATATCAAAGTCTGGCATTGAGACACGCTCTGGATTAAGAAAGCGTTCAAACAGCAAGTCGTATTCTAGTGGATCCAAATCGGTTATTTTTTGTGCGTAGGCTATCAGTGAGCCCGCTCCCGAACCACGTCCGGGCCCCACAGGAATATCGTTATCTTTACCCCATTTGATAAAGTCCATTACGATTAAGAAATAACCGGGAAAACCCATCTGAATGATAATTTCTAGTTCGAACTCTAGCCTTTCATAATATAGCGCACGCTTGGCATCAAACTCCGGGTCTGCTTTATCTAGAATAACCGCCAAGCGCTCTTCTAAACCTTTTTCAGAGACATCTCTGAAATACTCATCCATTGTCATGCCATCGGGGATCGGATACTTAGGTAAATAATATGTCCCTAAATCCAGTTCAATGTTGCAACGCTTAGCAATATGTAGAGTATTCTCCAACGCGCTTGGGATATCAGAAAAAAGTTCACACATCTCTTCACTGGTGCGAAAGTACTGTTGTTCTGAATAGTCTCTTGGTCTTTTTGGGTCGTCTAACACTCTTGATTGATTGATACATACACGTGCTTCATGTGCATCAAAATCAGAAGCTTTTACAAACATGACATCGTTGGTTGCTACTACCGGACAGCCAACTTTTTCGGCCAAATTGACACTGCGCTCTATCAGCTCATTCTCACCAGCACGACCCGTGCGCTGCAGCTCAATATAGAAACGATCAGGGTAGTTTTCCATCCATTCTAACAATAGCGCTTCTGCATTATCATTGTCTGATAACAGTGCTTTACCTACATCACCTTTGCCGGCACCAGAGAGCACAATCAACCCTGCAGTTTTCTCAAACAACCATTCTTTCTTAACGATCACTTTATCTAATATAAAGTTCTGGCCCTGCTCATAACCTAAAGAGATCAACTCCATTAAATTACGATAACCCAACGCATCTTGAGCAAGTAATGTGAGGGCAAACGGCTCTTTTGAATTAGCTTCATCGAGCACAATAATGTCAGCGCCACAGATCGGTTTAATACCGGCACCTGTCGCAGCCTTATAGAACTTCACCAAACCAAATAAATTCATATGATCGGCAACAGTCACGGCCGGCATCTGCGCCTCTTTGGCGGCACCTACTAATGCTTTAATTTGACAGAGCCCGTCCACCACTGAATATTCAGTATGTGTTCTTAGATGGACAAATGATTGAGACATAAAATATTATTTCCGTGCTGTTAACTGGTATTACATATGATGATTTTTTTTGCTTCGAACTGCGCTTTATTGATGTTTACAACAGCGCTTTTACAGGTTTGAAGCTTTTACGGTACTGTGGTATTAGGCCATGCATTTGCAACGCTTGCATATGATCTTTGGTTGGATATCCTTTGTGCCTATCAAAGCCGTATTGGGGATGCTCAATATGCAGTTGTTTCATTTCTGCATCTCTTATAACCTTGGCTACAATGGAAGCGGCACTGATTGCCGCAACTTTTGCATCGCCTTTCACAACCGCTTCACAAGGAAAGTCTATATCTGGACAGCGATTACCATCGACCAATACGAATTCTGGAGCTATGTCTAAACCATCGATAGAACGCTTCATGGCCAACATACTGGCATGAAGTATATTAATGTCATCGATCTCAGCGGGAGAGGCGCGGCCGACACAAACACACAATGCATTATCCATTATCTGCTGATATAGAAAGTCACGTTTCTTTTCACTGAGTTTTTTAGAGTCAGCTAAACCTGCTATTGGTTTTTTAGGATCTAAAATAACAGCGGCCGCTACCACATCCCCTACTAATGGTCCCCTGCCCACTTCATCACAGCCTGCTAACTTTTCAATCGCCTGAAATTTTTCTAAATCTTGCATCATTCTCTCTTATGGCAAACTTGCTGCTCTCATCAACAACCCCTTAGTAAGCTAGGGGATATTAAATCCTTGATGATGTAAGTTGGCCTAAGCCATCCTTAACAAATCACTCAGGAGCAGTATTTAGTAGATCCTCAATCGCCGTCGCTGCCAGCTCGCTAGCAGGTTGATCAAGCATTTCATGAATTTTTTTGAATGCCTGCTGTTGTTTGATACGTTGTTTATCGTCAAACAATGCTTTTTCCATTTGCTCACTCAACGCCTCTGGATTGGCATTTTTCTGTAACATCTCAGGCACTATTGCCGCATCAGCTAACAAATTAGGCAGTGATATGTATTTTGATTTTATCATTCGCGAGTATATCGCGTAGGTTATTGACGACATTTTATAAGCCACTACCATTGGCTTTCTAAGCAATGTCGCCTCTAGCGTTGCTGTGCCGGATGCAATAAGCACGGCATCACAGGCTGACATCGCATCCCTTGACTGCTTAAGTACCAGTTTTACTGGCAAATTGGGGTATTCTTGTAATAGGTTGTCAATCTCATTGTATCGATATTGATTGGCAGCAGGTAAGATAAATTTCAGCTGAGGATGCTTTATACTCAGTAATTGCGCACTCTCTAAAAACACCGGTAGTAAATACTTTGTTTCAGAACCTCGAGAGCCTGGCATCAATGCCACTAGTTTCTCATCTTTTTCAAAACCAAATGCTGTTTTGGCCAACTCTTGATCGTAACTATGCGCGATAATTTTAGCTAAAGGATGACCGACATACACTAAACGCTGCTTCGTTTGTTGGTAGTGCTTAGCTTCGAAAGGGAAAAGACAAAGCAATAAATCTACCGCTTCCTTTATCTTAAAAACTCGTTTTTGCTTCCAAGCCCAAACTGAAGGACTAACATAATGCGCCGTCAGTATACCTTTCTTTTTAAGCGCCAATTCAATATTTAAATTAAAATCAGGCGCGTCTATTCCAATAAAGATATCGGGTGGGGTACGAACGAAATCTGCGATCAAATCTTTGCGTAGTTTTAAGAGTGATGGCAATCTAGAAAGCACTTCAATCAACCCCATAACAGAGAGCTGCTCCATTGGCACTTTTGACTCAAATCCTTGAGCCATCATTAGCTCGCCGCCAATGCCGTAGAATTCTATATCCGAGTATCGAGTCTTTAGCGCTTCGATAATACCAGCACCTAAAATATCACCCGAGGCTTCTCCGGCGATAATAGCGACTCGCAGTTTAGCCACTAGCGGATAATACCCCTAGTTGATTGGTTCAATGAATCAATCAATACTTGAATTTCAGGGGTTTGAACGGCCATTAAAGAGAGTTTATCAACGGCCTCTTCAAGGGTTAATTGTTGGCGAAATACAATCTTATAGGCGCGCTTAATATTCAGCACCGCTTCACTGCTGTACCCTAATCGCTTTAGACCTTCTGCATTAATACCATGAGGTTTTGCAGGGTTGCCATTGCTCATCACAAAAGCAGGTATATCTTTTAATATCACAGTGCCGGCACCACACATTACAAAAGCACCTATATGACAGAACTGATGGATAGCACTAAAGCCACCCAGGATGGCTCTATCACCTATGACAACATGCCCAGCAGCAGCACTGTTATTGGCCATTATTACGTCATTGCCAATAATACAATCATGAGCCACATGCACATTGACCATAAATAAATTACGGCTACCAATTTTAGTAATACTGTTATCTTGTACGGTGCCGCGATGAATGGTGCAACTCTCGCGAAAGACGTTGTCATCACCTATCTCTAGATAGGTTTTTTCACCTGCATACTTTTTATCTTGGCAATCCTCGCCAATAGAGCAAAACTGAAATATTTGATTGTTCTTACCAATTTTACAAGCGCCTTTTATCACCACGTGAGAGGCAATCTTGGTCCCTTTATCAATAGTGACATCCGGGCCAATAATGGTCCAAGGGCCCACACTCACGCCATCGGCGATAACTGCAGATGGATCTATAATGGCACTTGGGTGTATCAGGGTACTATTTTCTATCAAGCTTTTTTCCTAGCGATCTGCACAGAGGATAGTAGCGGAACTGACCACTTTACCATCGACTTCTGCTCTTACTTCAAACTTCCAAATCCCGCGTTTTTCCGAGAGAATCTGGGCAAATAATTCTAGCTTATCTCCGGGAACTACCGGCTTCTTAAACCTAAGTTTATCAGAGCCTACAAAGTAGTACATTGAACCATCTTGTGGCGTTTTACCCATGGTTTTAAAACCGAGAATACCGGCAGCCTGCGCCATAGCTTCAACAATCAAAACACCTGGCATCACCGGCTGATCAGGAAAGTGGCCGTTAAAAAACGGTTCGTTAATGGTGACATTTTTGTAGGCAACAATAGATTCTCCTTCAGTGAGCTCAACCACTCTATCAACCAATAAAAACGGGTAGCGGTGGGGTAAATACTCTCTGATTTGATTAACATCCATCATTATTTTTTGCCTATTATCCTTTCGACGAAAGCTTTTGCATTTCGTTCTCTAAACTTTTTACTCTTTTGACTAAAGCGTCTAATGCGCGAAACCTGACCACATTGCGCTTCCAGCTTTGATGCTTCTCAATACCGGTACCTGATGAGTAAACACCGGCTTCTTTAATTGAGCGACTCACTAAACTCATAGCGGTAACATGCGTGTTCGCAGTGATTTCCAAATGACCTGTGACACCGCTCAAACCGGCAATAGTACAGTTTTCTCCAATGCGAGTACTGCCTGCTATCGCACTACAGCCAGCAATAGCGGTATGATCACCTAAGTGCACATTATGGGCTATCTGCACTTGGTTATCTAATTTTACACCATCGCCAATAATAGTATCAGCTATTGCCCCGCGATCAACAGTGGTGCCCGCGCCTATCTCAACATCGCTGCCGACTTGCACACCACCTAACTGGTAAATTTTCTGCCATCCTTGGGTCGTTTTAGCAAAACCAAAACCGTCAGCACCAATGACAGCACTAGAGTGCACAATACAGCGCTGGCCCATGTGCACATTGTCATAAATACTGACATTGGCTTCGATACGCGTACCACTGGCAATGGAACAATTGTCTGCAATAACTGTATTCGCACCTATGTAGCAATGCTCAGCAATAGTGGTATTCTCACCGATCACCACTCCAGAGCATATCTGCGCTGATGGGGAGACTTGAGCGGTTATAGCGATACTGGTATTTTTTGCAATCCCTTTTACTAGCGGTGGGCGCCAGTCAAACCATTCACTGATTTTAGCAAATGCAAGGTAGGGATTATCGACAATGATCGCAGTGTTTTTGACGAATTGACTCTGCTCTTTTGTCACCAGAACAGCACAAGCTTCACTTTTCTTTAATTGCTCTAAAAATTTGGCTTGCGCACAAAAAGTAATCTGGCCTGCCCCTGCGCTATCCAATGGCGCCAACTTGACGATATTCAAGCTGGCATCCCCGTCAACAACAGCGTCTAAAAACTGTGCTATCTGGGCAACACTAAACATTAATTAAAACGTGCCGCCTAGAGTAAAGTCAAATTTCTTCTCATCATCACCAGCTTCTTTATTGAGCAATTTAGCGTAAGAGAAAGTCAGCGGTCCCAAGGGGGTAAGCCAAGTAAAGCCTAAGCCCGCTGCATATTTAAGATCGTCAGAGTTAAAGCCTTCGTTACAGTTAGATGTCGTCCCAGTATTTACTTTCAAACATTTAGTGGCAAACACTCCACCAACATCAACAAACAGCGATGTACGATACTTTTGAACGTCATTTAACCCAGGCATTGGGAAGATAAGATCAGCACCACCGACCACTCTAACGTTACCACCAATAGATTCATTTTCTGTGTCATCCGGTCCTAATGAGTTTCCAGAGACACCACGCATAGAACCTATACCGCCAGCAAAATAGTTTTTAAAGAAAGGAAAAGCTTTATCACCGAGCTTTTCTGCATAACCGACACTACCACGAGCACCCACCAACCATTTTTCATCTTCACTGAGCGGAGAGATCCAAGAACCATTGTAAGAAACACGGTAATAACTTAAATCACTGCCTGGTGCAGCGACTTCTAAACTCACACTTTGCTTGCGCCCCTTGGTTGGAAAAACACCTCTATTTAATCGGTTTTCACTCCAGAACAAAGTGGTCGTTACGTTAGTAAATTTATCACCATTGTCAGCAACATAATTAGCGACTTCCTCGCTAGTTTCATTGCTTGGCACAACATCGATTTTCTCAACACCAACTCTTAATGATATACGTTGATATTCATTGATCGGATAGCCAAAAGTAACACCGGCACCTAATTCATCTATTTTATACTTACTCGATGAGTTTTCATCAAAATCTTCGTTGCGCAAATATACATCAAAACCTCTGCTTACCCCGTCGACTGTGTAGTAAGGATTAGTATAATCAAAAGCAATTTCCTTTCTCACGTCTGATTTTGTAACATTGGCACTGACACGATTACCCGATCCTAAAAAATTGTCTTGGCTAACACCAAAATCAAGAATAAGATTTTCTGTTTGGGAGAAACCGACACTGGCGGTAAAATTACCCGATGAGCGCTCCTCGACAGTGAGTTCCACATCAATTTGATCATCTGTCCCAGGCACTGGCACCGTCTGAATATCAACATTAGAGAAGAAGGCTGCTCGATCTAATTTTTCTTTTGATTTTGTGATTTTTTCAGTAGAAGCAAGCGCTGCTTCCATTTGTCTAAGCTGGCGACGGATGACTAAGTCAGCGGTTTTTTCATTGCCTTTAATATTAATGCGGCGTACATATGTTTGCTTGCCCGGTCTTAAATAGAAGGTAACATCAACTGTCTCATCATCAACCTCAGAGGGAGCAGGCTGAATGCTGGCAAACATATAGCCACTATTACCCAACACCTTTAGCATTTCTTGCTCTGATTCACTGAGTAATTGACGTGAGAATATATCGCCCGTTTTAATCGCCAGTGCTTCTCTTAAACTTTTTTCCGAGACAACTAGCTCGCCTTTAACTTTGATCTCGCCAATTTTGAATTTGGCGCCTTCATCAACATTAATACTAACAAAGACATTCTGCTTGTCCGGTGAAATTGACACTTGCGTTGAAGTGATTTTGAAATTCAGATAACCACGGTCTAAATAGTGAGAGCGCAAACGCTCTACATCACCAGAGAGACGTTCACGTGAGTAACGATCATCTTTACTAAACCAAGACCAAAAAGAGGCTAACTTAGAATCAAAAAGTTCAGTCAGCTCACTGTCTTCAAACACTGTGTTGCCAATAATGTTGATGTGATTAATTAAGGCAACTTTACCTTCTTTAATATCGACATTCACCGCTATTCGATTGCCACTTAGCGGCTCAATTTCAGTGTCTATTTTAGCGTTATACCTACCTTGAGAAGCATAAACGGTCTGTAACTCTGCTTTGATAAAATCAATGGAGGAGCGTTTAAACACCACCCCTTCTTTAAGACCGGCTTGTTCTAGCCCTTCTTTTAAAGCAGGGGTTTTAATAATCTTGTTGCCTTTAATACGTATTTTACTGATAGCGGGACGCTCCACCAGCTTTAGCGTCAATACATTGCCATCGCGCGCCACTTCGATATTTTGAAAGTAACCTGAACGATAAAGCTTTTTAACCGCTGCGCTGAGCGCTTGCTGGTTAACCACATTACCAGTCGTTATTGGAAAATTGTGAAACACAATTCCAGGTTTAACATGTTGGATACCTTCAAGTTTTATATCCTGTACTCTAAAAGCTGGGAAAGCGGCAACCGCCACATTAGCCCAACATAAAAAACCGAGTAACAAACCTAACTGTTTTATCATGAAACCCTTCTTCTGTAATAAGTACATTGTTCAGCCTTAAGTGGCATAATTCACAATCGCATTAAATCATTAAACATCGCTATCGCCATCATACTAAACAACAGCACCATACCAATCCTTAATCCAATTCCCTGCAACCTTTCGGACACCGGTTTTCTTCTAATCACTTCAATGGCGTAATAGAAAAGATGTCCTCCATCCAACATCGGGATTGGTAACAAATTCAACACACCCAAACTAATACTTAAGTAAGCTAAAAAGCTTAAATAAGCTTCGAGACCTGAATGTGCACTGTCACTAGCCACTTTTGCTATGGTAATCGGCCCACTCAAATTTTTAACAGAAATGATACCTTCTATCATTTTCTTGATAGATGCTAACGTCAAAGACACCATCTTCCAAGTTCTTTGTGCACCAGCGACAAAACCATCAAACAAATCTAACTGCTGCGTGCGTATCATTTCTTCAGGCCAGCTTGGCGCAGCAACTCCCGCGCCGATATAACCAACGATTTGACCGGATTCTAGCTTTTTTTGTGCAGGAGTTATAGGGATTTCTATCTTTGAACCATCTCGATCAATAACAAACAGCAGCGGCTGTTGAGCCGAGCGCTGTATAATTCCAACTAATTGCTGCCATGTATCAACCTGCTGCCCTGAAACAACTTGTACTTTATCCCCCGGCTTAAGGCCAGCACTAGCAGCTCGTCCACCCTGCGGGATGTTTGACAACACTGCAGGTACCGCAGGTCTATAGGGTACTAGACCTAAAGCCCGAATAGGACTTTGACTTTCTAAATCAAAAGACCAATCATTAAGCGCTAAGCTATAATGAGCGATATGAAACGGTTCAGAACTCCCCCCCCCTTTAATCTGCACACTAAGAGGACCTGTGTCTCCAATGCGTGCAGCAAGTGCCAAATTCACATCCTGCCAAGAACTTATCTTTTGACCATCCATCGCGATGATTTCAGCACCTAATGGCAGTCGCGATTCTTCGGCAATAGATCCAGGTACTAGTTCACCGATAACCGGCGCAACAACACTTATCCCGTTAACAAACAATGCCCAGTACACAAGTACCGCAAATAACAGATTCACCGCAGGACCTGCAGCCACTATTGCTATGCGCTGCCAAACATTTTTGTTATTAAATGCTAGATGCTTTTGAGAGGGATCCACATTACCTTCTCGCTCATCCAGCATTTTGACATATCCACCTAAAGGGATAGCCGCCAGTGCAAACTCTGTACCTTGCCTATCCCTTTTTGAGAGAAGCACCTTACCGAAACCAACAGAAAAGCGCAGTACTTTTACACCACAGGCTCGAGCGACAATAAAGTGCCCCCACTCATGGATTGTAACTAGCACCCCTAATGTGATGACAAATGCAATTACCGTCTGAATAAAATCCAATTACGCCACCGGAAGCCATTGTAAACCAATAAGAAAGAAGGGAGCGGCAGCTAATAAGCTATCGATTCTATCCAGCACCCCACCATGACCCGGCAAAATAACACCGCTGTCTTTTATATCTGCATTCCTCTTCAGCATACTTTCTAACAAGTCACCTAATACCGACACCATAGAGATCGCCGCCCCTAGCATTAACAAATAGAGGCTTTGCTCCAAGCTCATTTCCTGAACCTGACTAAATATAACAGCCGTTGCAGATGCCGCTATTACGCCACCAACAAGCCCTTCAATCGTCTTACCAGGACTTACTTGGGGCGCTAACTTATTTTTTCCAAAATTCTTTCCTGCGATGTAAGCCCCAATATCAGCAGACCAAACCAACAGCAATATCAATAGCAACCAGCTATTCTCAACTGGCATTAATTTAAGCTGCAAAAGCCCCCACCAGGTTGTGTTTAACAACACTAAACACAAAGCAACTCCAACCAGATTATTAGCCCACACCCCTTTTTTTGGATAACTCTTTACCCAGTAAAATGCAGCGAGCCAAACGATCACCACCAACGGCATAAACACTGTCATCGCTTGAGCAAAGAAGCCCCACCATATCACAGCCATCAGTGCAGCATTCAACGCTACTAGTGCAACTCTAGTCGCAAAACTTTTAAAACCTAAAAATGGGCCCCATTCCCAGGCACCTATCAACATGATAACGGCAACAAAAATTGCCACTCCCGTTAAGGGCAATACAAAAATTCCAATTAATACTATTGGAGCTAAAATACAGGCGGTTATTATTCTTTGTTTAAGCACCCTAACTTTCCTCTAACTGCTCACTTGTTCTACCGAACCGTCTCTCTCTAGAAGTAAAATCCCTTATTGCTTCAACAAGATGCTGTTTATTAAAGTCCGGCCAGTAACAATCGACAAAATGATATTCGGTGTAGGCCATTTGCCACACTAAAAAGTTACTCATGCGAGATTCCCCGCCTGTTCTGATACACAGGTCTGGTTTCGGCTGATCAGCCAAATTCACATAACGGTTAAAAACTGACTCATCAAGTTCCTCTGGATCACATTTCCCACTGACACAATCACGGGCAAAGCTTTTAGCCGCTTCCACAATATCCCACTGACCGCCATAATTGGCTGCTATATTTAGGGTTAAACCGTCATTGTTTTTAGTGAGTAATTCCGCTTTAGCAATACGTGCTTGCAAAGACTCACTAAAACGTGATTTATCCCCAATCACCACCAGGCGAATATTGTTTTTATGTAGCTTTTTGGTTTCGCGATCTAACGCCATGCCAAACAACTCCATTAAGCCCTTCACCTCAAGCGGTGGACGCTTCCAATTTTCGGTGCTAAATGCAAATAAACTTAAGGAGCCCACCCCAAGCTCAACGCAGCCCTCTATCACGCTTCGCACACTTTTCACGCCTGCCTTGTGTCCAGCAAGACTCGGTAAAAAACGTTTTTTTGCCCAACGGTTATTACCATCCATAATAATAGCGATATGGCGAGGCAACACGACGTCCGTTGGCAGTTCTAAATCTGCTTTTAATGTCATAATTTAAAAAATGTGCGCCACTTAAACACGTTCGTTCAAATGGCGATCACATTATATTTCCATCAAATCCGTTTCTTTTTTCTCAAGTAATGCATCCACTTCTGCAACGTGTTTATTTGTCAGCTGTTGGATCTTTTCCTGAGTTTTGCGATCTTCATCTTCAGAGATTTCTTTCTCTTTCAACAGATCTTTTATTTGGCTATTTGCATCACGACGCGCATTACGCACAGACACTTTCGCGTTTTCAGCTTCTCCGCGCGCTTGCTTAATAAAGCCTTTGCGCGTTTCTTGCGTTAACGCAGGCATAGGCACACGAATACGCTCACCAGATGTCGCTGGATTTAAACCCAGTGCTGATTTCATGATCGCTTTTTCAATTTCAGGGACCATTGGTTTTTCCCAGGGAACGATCGCTAAAGTACGCGCATCTTCCACTGAGATATTTGCCACTTGAGACAAAGGCACGGCTGCGCCATAATAATCGACCATCACTGTATCTAAAATACTCGGGTGTGCACGCCCTGTACGGATTTTCTTAAAGTTATCAACGAGGGCCGCTGCACTTTTTTGCATGCGCTCATCTGCTTCTTGCATTATTTCATTCAGCATACTTCTCTCCAGTATATTCTTCATCGCTAATTAAAGTACCTTCACTGCCGCCCATCACAACACTGACCAACGCACCTGGGCTGTTCATATTAAATACTTTAATTGGCATGCTTTGATCACGAGTAAGGCAAATAGCCGTTAAATCCATCACTTCTAATTGTTTTTCTAACACTTCGTCATAACCCAAATGCAAATAGCGCTTTGCCGCTGGATCTTTCATTGGGTCTGCCGTATAAACACCGTCAACTTTTGTCGCTTTTAGAACTATATCAGCATCCACTTCAATGCTTCTTAAACACGCAGCTGTATCAGTCGTAAAGAAAGGATTACCCGTACCAGCGGAGAAGATTACCACATCTCCCTGCCCTAAGTAACGCATTGCATGACGACGATCATAGTGATCCACAACGCCACTCATTGGAATAGAAGACATAACGCGTGTCGTAATATTTGCGCGTTCTAGCGCATCGCGCAGTGCAAGAGAGTTCATCACAGTGGCCAACATGCCCATGTGATCTCCTGTCACTCTATCCAAACCATTGGCACTTAGCGCCGCTCCGCGGAACAAGTTACCACCACCAATAACAATACCTACCTGCACGCCAATTCCAATCAATTGACCTATTTCCAATGACAGCCGATCTAAAACCTTTGGATCTATTCCAAAACTTTCTTCACCCGTCAGCGCTTCACCACTTAATTTTAGTAGTATTCTCTTATACTGAGATAGCTTTTTGTTAACTGCAGTAGGCATTTATTTTCTCCAATTTATATAGGGATCATATTCTGCCAAATAACGATTCAAGAACGGCAGATACAAAAAAGCGCATGTCACTATAATAGCCACATGCGCTTGAAATCACAGCAAAAATTAACTTTTTAGCTGTGCAGCTACTTCCGTTGCGAAGTCAACTTCTTCAACTTCAATGCCGTCGCCTACTTCTAGACGCGCAAAGCTAACAACCGCTCCGCCAGCGGCCTTAACCATAGCGCCAACTTTTTGCTCAGGGTTCTTAACGAACGGCTGCTCTACTAAGCTGTTTTCAGCAAGGAACTTGCCGATACGACCGATAACCATTTTTTCAGCGATTTCAACAGGCTTACTCGCCATATCCGGCTGAGCCATGATGATATCTTTTTCTTTCTGAACTTCTGCAGCAGGCATGTCATCTTTGTTAACAACACGTGGATTAGTGGCAGAAATGTGCATAGCAACATCTTTAGCAACTTCTTGGCTAGCACCGGTTACTGAAACTAACGCAGCGATGCGGTTGTTTGAGTGAACGTAAGCGCCAACACATTCGCCTTCGATAAGAGAAATACGACGAAGACTGATGTTTTCACCGATTTTCTGCACGAGCGCTTCACGCGTAGCAACCATTTCTGCCGTCATTACAGCAGCGACATCGGTTGTCTTAGCAGCAAATGCTGCATCTGTAATTGCTTGAGCAAAGCTCAGGAAATTTTCTTCACGTGCCGCGAAATCAGTTTCAGAGTTAACTTCAACTAATACGCCGTATGATCCGTCTTCTGCTATCTTAGCAAGAACAACACCATCTGCAGCAGTACGGCCAGCTTTCTTAGCAGCCTTCATGCCTGAAGATTTACGCAGCTCTTCAATTGCTTTTTCAACGTCACCGTCCACAGCAGCAAGTGCTTTTTTACACTCCATCATGCCCAAACCAGTACGGTCACGTAACTCTTTAACTAACTTAGCTGAAACAGCCATTTTATGCCCCTTTGATCGTCTTCAATCAACATTCAAAAAAAGGGGAGCTTGGCTCCCCTTTTTAATCAAATAACTTAAATTTGTATCGATAGATAAGCTTGCGCTTATTCTACTTCAACAAACTCGCTTTTTTCGCCAGCAGCTGCTTCAGAACCTTCAGTACAAGCATCAGCCATAGAACCTACGTAGATCTGGATTGCACGTAGTGCATCATCGTTACCAGGAATTACGTAATCGATACCGTCTGGGTTGCTGTTTGTATCAACAACACCGATAACTGGGATACCTAGCTTATTAGCTTCGTTGATAGCAATACGCTCGTGGTCAACATCGATAACGAAAAGCGCGTCAGGAAGACCGCCCATTTCTTTGATACCACCGATAGAACGCTCAAGCTTTTCCATTTCACGTTGACGCATCAACGCTTCTTTCTTAGTTAGCTGTGAGAATGTTCCATCATCTGACTGCGACTCAAGCTCGCGAAGACGACGAATAGACTGGCGAATAGTCTTATAGTTAGTCAACATACCGCCCAACCAGCGATGGTTAACGTAAGGCATGCCAGCGCGACGCGCTTCTTCTTTGATGATTTTGCTCGCTGCACGCTTAGTACCAACGAACAAGATCTTGTTTTTGTTAGTCGCCATGTTCTTAACAATGCTTAGAGAATCGTTTAACGCAGGAAGCGTATGCTCTAAGTTAATGATATGAATCTTGTTACGAGCACCGAAGATGAATTGGTTCATCTTTGGGTTCCAGTAACGAGTTTGGTGACCAAAATGTACGCCTGCTTTTAGCAGTTCACGCATTGTAACTTGTGCCATGTTGAACTTTCCTTATGTGTTTGGGTTTGACGTCCACACATCCCATATACTAACCATTGAGTCATTCCAAAGGCACCCAGTAGACGTGACGATGTGTGTGTGATTTTTTTACCGAGTAATAGCCTATCTATTCTCGGGCGCACTTTATAACATAATTTACGGTCTAAATGAAGGAAAACCTCCAACATGCCATAGAATTTGGTTACAATGCCCCTCATATAGAATCACCTTAGTTGCAGCGCATTTTTACTCAGTATTCATATCTGGCGCAGTTAACAACTCACTTTAGATGTAGGTTACCCAACATTATGGCAATATTAATTAAAACGGCAGATGAGATTGAGAAAATGCGTATCGCGGGAAAACTCGCAGCTGACGTATTAGAAATGATCGAAGAACACATAATCGCTGGCGTTACGACCAATCAACTCGATAAAATTTGTCACGATTATATCGTCGATGTGCAAAAGGCCATTCCGGCTCCCCTAAATTATCACGGTTTCCCAAAATCCATTTGTACCTCCGTTAACCAAGTGGTGTGCCACGGCATTCCCAATGATAAAACATTAAAAGGCGGTGATATTATTAATGTCGATATTACTGTCATCAAGGACGGCTACCACGGCGATACCAGCAAAATGTTTTTTGTCGGCAAACCATTAGCACATGCTCAGCGCTTAATAGAAGTGACTCAAGAGTGCTTATATATGGCGATGGACTTAGTGAAACCAGGCGCCCATTTAGGTGATTTTGGCCATATTATCCAACAACATGCAGAAAAGAATCACTACAGTGTTGTTCGCGAATACTGCGGCCATGGCATTGGTGCTGAGTTCCACGAAGATCCTCAAGTACTTCACTACGGTCGAGCAGGCACTGGTGAGATGATTATGGAAGGCAACATTTTCACGATTGAGCCAATGATCAATGCAGGAAAACGCCAAGTTAAACTTAACAAACGCGATGGCTGGACCGTTGAAACAAGTGACAGACGTTTATCTGCACAATGGGAACACACCATTCTCGTAACTGCAGACGGCTACGAAGTGCTTACTAAGCGCACGGAAGAAAACTTTTAAACGCCCGCCCATTAACTGCTATCGCTTAAATCGGTAGCAGTTACGCCCTGCCTTCAAATACTTGCCGCCTATAGGAACAAGCATGTCTAATCCACATCACGATATAAACATTGATGTCTTTTTCGACAAAGAAGCATTTACTCTCGAGTTAGCTCATAGCAAACAACCTATTCAAGTATTTAAAAACACACTGGCAAGTGTACGCCAGAGTATGGATCGCGAATTCACCCAGGGCATCGATATAGAACAACTCATTTATGGGCGCTCTATAGTCATGGATTTTTTATTATCCAGTGCGTGGAAAATGTTCCAGTGGCCCCCTGACAGTAAAGTTTCTCTGATAGCGGTAGGCGGATACGGTAGAGGCGAATTACATCCCTACTCAGACATTGATTTATTGATATTATTTGATGATCAAGAACCCGAGCAATACCAGCAGAGCATTAGTGAATTTCTCACCTTCTTGTGGGATATAAAACTGGATGTAGGTTCTAGCGTCAGATCCGTTGAAGACTGCTATCAACAATCTAAAATAGATATAACTGTCGCCACTAATTTAATTGAGTCACGCACCATTACCGGCGAGCCCCATCTTCGCAGTCAGATGTATGATCGTGTCACTTCAGAGGAAGCTTGGGATGCCAAAGGGTTTCTCAATGGCAAGCTCGCCGAGCAAGTTAATCGCCACCAGCGCACCAACAATACAGAGTACAATTTAGAACCCAATATTAAAAACTCTCCCGGCGGCTTGCGCGATATACACACGATTGGCTGGGTGGCTAAACGTTACTTTGGTGCCACCAGTATCGATAATTTAGTTGACTACGGCTTTATCAAAGCCTCTGAGCTAAAGATACTCAAAAAAGGCCAACGCTATCTCTGGAAGCTGCGCTATGCGCTGCATATGATTAACAACAAGCGTGAAGACCGATTACTGCTCGATCACCAGCGCACTCTAGCGAGTTTCTTTGGTCTAAAAGACCAAAAAGGCAAACTCGCCGTTGAGCAGTTCATGGGCAAGTACTACCGCATTGCCATGCAAATGTCTGGCTTTAATGATCTGCTTTTACAATATTTTGATGAAAGCCTGAATAACAAAGAAGATAACGTCATTGAAGAGATCAACAACCGTTTCCAGCTGCATAACAATTTTCTCGAAGTGACCCATGACAAAGTCTTTCAAAATCAGCCTTTCGCCTTGATGGAACTCTTTGTACTGCTTGCACAAAACCGCAGTATCGCCGGAGTACGCGCATCGACTATTCGCATCATCCGCGAACACTGGCATTTAATAGATGACGATTTCAGGGCCGACATCCGTAATATTTCTCTGTTTATGGAGCTATTACGCCAACAAGATGGCGTATCAACAGAATTAAAGCGTATGATCCGCTACGGTATTTTAGGCCGCTACTTGCCTGAGTTCGGCCGTATTGTCGGCCAGATGCAACACGATTTATTCCATATCTATACCGTTGATGCTCACACTGTAAAAGTGATCCGAAAATGCCGTCAATTCAGACACCCTGAGCACAAAGATAAATATCCAATTGCACATCGTGTTGTCAACCAACTGCCTAAAATTGAATTGCTCTATGTCGCAGCTCTGTATCACGACATCGCTAAAGGGCGTGGCGGCGATCACTCAGAGCTTGGCACTGTAGATGTTATTGCGTTTTGTAAACGTCACCGCTTGGGCAAGTGGGACACTCAGCTGGTAGCATGGTTAGTACGCAACCACTTACTGATGTCGATGACAGCACAGCGCAAAGACATTTCAGACCCTGAAATCATTTATAATTTTGCCAAGCATATGGGTGATGTTATCCACTTAGACTATCTATATGTCCTAACGGTGGCCGATATCAATGCGACTAACAACAGTCTGTGGAATAATTGGCGTGCCTCATTAATGCGTCAACTCTACGGAGAGACCAAGCTTGCGCTAAAACGCGGCCTGGAGCACCCCGTTAATCATCAAGACCTTATCGAGCAAGTACAGCAAGAAGCGCTTGAATTACTCTCTATTAATAATATTGAGCAAACGCGTATTGATAACTTATGGTCGAGCTTAGGCGATGAATACTTCATCCATGAAACCGCTAAAAACATTGCCTGGCATACAAAATCAATCTTAGAGCAAAATACTTTAGAGAAAACCTTAGTGCTCATTAAGAAGACCACACTGCGCTTATATGAAGGTGCTTCAGAGGTTTTCATCTACAGCAAAAATGTTAATAACTTATTTGCCGTAACCGTCGCGACTATGGATCAACTCTCGCTGAGTATTCAAGATGCGCGCATCTATCCAACCGATCACGATTACTGCTTTAGTAGTTACACAATTCTTACGCAAGAAAACAAATCAATACCAGATGATGCAAAAAAACTAAAGAAAATAAACCAGACCTTGGTGCGAAAACTCTCATCTCCCGAGCGCTACGCGTCTATCATCAAGCGTCGAGTCAGCCGACAATTGAAGCTCTTTGCCACGCCCAGTAGAGTAAAGTTCAGCACTGACCAAAGCCAAAACTACACGCAGGTTGAAGTAATTTCACCCGATAGACCCGGCTTACTGGCGGTAATAGGACAAGTGTTTGCCACTCACAACATTATCCTTTTCAAAGCAAAAATAACCATCGTGGGTGAACGCGTCGTCGATTTATTTTTCATCACCGACTGTACTGGCGCATTAGTCGAAGACCCTGAATTCATCTACTTGCTACAAACTGAAATATGTAAACAATTAGACCAACATGTTAGCGAAACCTAGCAATAAGACTTCAGCATAACAACGCAACTCAC
>Ga0209395_1003698_pt1 | contig 18643 bp, 13 predicted proteins | sample GOMGulsemesocosm_3_FD_184635 | JGI IMG/M metagenome (GOLD analysis project Ga0209395, IMG submission 184635) | Methane-oxidizing microbial communities from mesocosms in the Gulf of Mexico - GOM9D Gulf of Mexico (SPAdes) (version 2) | ecosystem: Environmental > Aquatic > Marine > Cold seeps... | reverse complement strand
CTTACAACTGGCGTTCTGAATGGGTTGGCGTAGGAGCTGCTCAAGCCGTACGTAATGATAGTTATAGCCAATGGGATGCTTCGGTTACTTGGCATGCAATGGAGAACTTAGATGTGACATTTGAAGGGGTAAACCTAACTAATGAAATCATCAGCTCTAAAGATGTTGATTATAACCTAACTCAAAATACCATAGAGTTTGGATCTCGTTACTATTTAAGCGCTAGCTATAAGTTTTAATATAAAAACTTAAGTCTTTTTTACAAACCTGGAAATAAAGTCAATTTATTTTCAGGTTGATACCCAAGCTAGCTCAAGATGCAGGATTCAGCGTTGCACAGGGACTTAATATCAAGGCGCAGCTTTGCAGAAATGGTTACTCCTTTTAAATAAGTTGTAACGCAGAGAGTGAGTTCCTGTGAAACGCCTAAAAGGTTGGTTTAAAAACGATTTATTCTGCGTTATTGATTTTGACAAGGGAATTACCATTCACTGCTATCAATGCCTTGCCTAAATCGTTTTTAATTCCAACTGAAACTCGTATCTTGAGGCAGCTTGGATATATATCTTTCAATATATGGATGTAAAACAATGAAAATAAATAGAATTGTAATTTTAGGAGGTGGTACTTCCGGCTGGATGACGGCAGCCGCTTTTGCATCAAAAGCGTTATTTAAGGATATTAAAATAACACTTATAGAATCAAAAAGTATTGGCACGATAGGTGTAGGTGAAGGATCTACCCCTTACTTAAAGACCTTTATGAAAAATTTAGGCTTTGAAGAGTCACAATGGATGCAAGCTTGTGATGCGACTTATAAAACAGGAATTTCATTCGATAATTGGAATGGCCCAATGTCCAGTTATTTTCATCCATTTTACAGTGCGCTAGATGTTAAACCTGCAGAGGTCTTTTTTAATTTTGCAAATGCACGACGCCGAGGAATGAGCGCTCATATAAAGGGAGACCGATTTTTTATTGCAGGCCACTTAGCCAATCATAGTTTAATTCCAAAACCTGAAAAACAATTACCCGCAGAACAAGAGTATGGTTATCATTTTGATGCATTAAAACTCGCTAAGCTATTAAAAGAATATGCATGTAAAAACAAAGTGAAACACATAACAGATGATGTAAAAGATGCTAATCAAGATAAAGAAGGGAATATTTCTTCCTTAGTATTATCAGATGGAAGTTACTTGGAAGGCGATTTATTTATAGATTCAAGCGGATTTAATAGTTTTTTAATCAATAAAAAACTCAAAGTGCCATTTATATCATTTGCTGATGAACTCATAAATGACTCAGCCGTCGCCGTCAGTACACACAAAAGTGATTATTCAAAAGTAACTAACTTCACACGCTCAAAAGCACTTAAATCAGGTTGGATGTGGCAAATCCCATTAACTTCTAGAATGTGGAATGGCTATGTATATAGTTCCAAATATTTGTCAAAAAAAGAAGCTGAGAAAGAGCTATCTGATGAGCTAAATATAAATTCAAATGAAATTAAATTCAGACACTTCAAGATGAATGTAGGCATGTATAAAGCATCTTGGCGTAAAAATGTACTTGCTGTTGGGTTATCTCATTCCTTCATTGAGCCATTAGAGGCAACAGCCCTAATGATCACCCAATGGACCATAGAGAAGTTCATTAAATTAATGCAAGAACAAAACAAGTCTTATGAAAATAAACAGACTGAACTCAATGATGAACTAACAAGATTAATTCTTGGCGTAAAAGATTATATTCAAGCCCATTACTTAACAAGTAAAAGAAATGATACTGCATACTGGCAAAATATTACATCAATAGAGCCCTGTTCACATAGGTTATCTAATCTATTAACTACATGGAAAATGGGTGATGATATTGATTACTTTTTACATCAAAATGAAAAAGAAATGGCCTACTTCAGACCATCTTGGTATGCATTACTCGCTGGTATGGATTATAGAGATGACACGCTAAAAATACCCCATGATAAGTTAACAGATGATTTTATACATCAAGCACAATCTTTTAGTGAAGAAATGACATTAAAATACTTTAATACACCACAAGTCTAATAGCGAGAATAAGCTTTCGAATATACTATCCAATAATAGAAAGATAAATGGATTTATTTTTATGAAACCCATGTGCGAAAAGGTACTGCCAAGTGATAATTGCTCTTGGAGATTTGTTAAATACAGTATACCTAACATAGATTTTAATTGGCATTACCATCCAGAGTATGAAGTTTGTCTTACACTTAATAGCCAAGGAATCAGATATGTAGGAGACAATATCGCCGCCTATTCCCAAGCGGACTTAGTAATTGTGGGCCCAAACTTACCTCATACATGGCATTCTAAAGAAAATTTAGATGTATCAAAACAAATAGTATATGTTGCTCAAATCCCCTTAAAGTGGATTCATAATGTTATAGATGTAAATATTGAATTAACCGCACTTACAAAAATGTTAGAGCTATCTCATAGAGGCATTGAATTTAGTCATAAATCAGCTGTCACAGCCATTACGTTTTTTGAAAAAATGCAGGATGCACCACCTTTATCACGTTATGTTTTATTAATTCAGTTATTAGAATTGATGTGCCAAGATAAGCACACAAAGCTCCTTTCTAGCAGTCAATATAACTATGGTTCTAAAGAAGGAAGTGAAACTGATAAATTAGACAAAGTCATAAAATATATTCAGCAACATTATACTAATCAGATTTATGCAGATGATTTAGCTGTACTTGCTCATATGAGTACAAATCATTTTCATCGTTTTTTTAAAAAGCGAACAGAGCGTACTTTGACTGAATTTATTAATCAGCTAAAAATAGGACAAGCGTGTAAATTATTAATCAGTTCAAACTCCCCCATTTCGGTAATAAGCGATCAATGTGGTTTTAATAACATTTCAAATTTTAATAGACGTTTTTTGAAAATGAAAGGACATACACCAAGCCAATTTAGAAACAGTATTAAAGCCCCTTCAATTGATTAGCTAAAGCAGTTTTTATTAAAAACTGCTTTAGCCTAAAATATTAAAACCCCAACAAAAATAGCGAATTTTAATATTCATTGTTGATTACCAAGTTACTTAGCAGCTACTTTTAAATTAAAAAACTTAGCCATTTCTTCCGGTGAAGCTAACTTTTGTAATGTTTCAGGTTTTTGAAAGTCAGAAACACTCATATTGTCAGGCACTGTGATAGACACATTCAAAGAACCTAACTTATCAATAAAGGCTGCTAACCCTTCTTTTAGTACTTGTGGCGCGGGTGAAAAAGAAAGCTGTTGCTTTATCATTTCCTGTAACTGCGCTAAATCCATTTGTTGCGCTGAAGCTAGCTGAGTTAAAGCTGATTCTAGCTTACCTAAATTAGCAATTTCTAAGCTCATTGTTTCAGGTTTTACTTCTTGAATAACACTCATAAGTTGAGTTTGCTGTTGAAATTGCTGCTCTAATGTCGCTTCTTGGCCAGAAGCAACAAGTGCTTGATGTTGTTTATTCATCTTTACTGATAAATCAAACAACTCTTTCACATTCGCAAGAGAGAAATCAAACTTAAAACCTGCGACACCTAATGATTGTATTTGATTTTTAAATTGGGCGTGATTATTACTTTCGTCATATTTCATACTCGAAAGTAAATTAATTTTTGAATTGATAAACTCATCAGCAATACCAGGCGGCAGTTGCTGCTTTACGGCATCAGATATAACAAGTTCATTGACGTTAAACTCAGCATACTCTGTAATTTTTTGAGGATCATAACCAATTACTTTGACTGATTTTACGTCTGCAAAATGACTGCCATCTGGCGTTGCTAGTTTTATTTTTTCAATTAAAAATGACTTATCTAATACATTTACAGATACCTCTTGATAATCAATCTTAACGCCTGATTCTGTATTGATCATCGCCAGTTGCTTATCAAGCTCTACTTTAGCACTTTGTGTTAATGAATAATTTGCATAACCAATGCCACCTGCAATAGCAGCAACAATCGCGGTACCAATTAATAACTTTTTCATTTTCTCTCCATAGATCACAGATATACTGTTCTTATAAATTTAAAACTAGCGTAAATATAAAGGGAATTCATTGATAAGTCATATAATTATATATAAAAAGGCATATTTTTTGCTTGTTTTATATTTTTATGACTATTAATCTCTTTTTCAATGCATTATTAGTTTTAACGACAATAAATTGCCGCTATTATAATTATTATTAACAATAGACTTACTTTTATATAGACGATGGAACCTTTGTATGGCTGATGATGTACTGCTTAAACATCAAGATTTAATCCAAGACCTTAAATCTGATTTAGGCAAAGCAAAATTTGATACTGTTTTTAAAAATAAAACAGTGCAATTATCTAAGCCAGATCAATTTCTACTTAAAATGGAAATGACTCGCCTATCACAACCTGTTGCCCGATTTATTGATTTGAGAGGCCAAGTTACAGGAGAAGTGAGATCTTATGAATATAAAGGTAAACAGCACTTTATGGATAGCTTGGCCATTGAAGTGTTCGAAAAAGCAGTTAAACAACACGGTGATTATACCTTAGCCGTATATGAAGCTGTGATCAGTACAGATAACAATCATAAGGTTTTACAAAAAAAAGCAAAAATACAAGCGTTAAATAAATCAGAAGCTGTTCCTGAACAGTCCACTGATACTAATTGCCACATGGTTAAGTTTGCTTCATACGAAACGCGTATTGAAGAGAGAATGAACTATGCGATAAAGGTTAAAATTCAATTATCTGCCTCAGATTCAATAGAAGCGAGCACATCTGATATATCAGTCAGCGGGTGTAAAGTAAAAATGCCTGCTAGATATCAATTTAAACGTGAACAAAAAATCAAAATGCGTTTAATTGGTTTGGAGCAAGACTTTGAGCTCGGTTTAAAGGAAGGTGTGGAATATGAAGTTGTTGCGATAGATATGATCAATAACGATACAAACCACATTCGAATGAAACGTACTTTTATTGAAAATAACGCCAGTTTTGATGATTTTTTAAGAAGCTTTATTCATGGCAATAAACGTCGTTATAAAGTGAATTTAGACAATACCTTAGACGCAGTGATTGTTAAAGGTTATGAGCAATATTATCTACCTCGAATTACATCACTCTCGGTGTTTCTCAGTGAAAACAACCATACTCTCATACCTAGTTTATTACTGCGAAATGAAAATAACATAGATACAATACGTTATTTTAATGATGAAAATAAAAACTTTGTTTTAGGCTCAATATTACATAAAGCGAGATTAAGTGAAATTATGTCTCAGCCAGGGCATGTTAAAGAGGGACTCTTTTACTGTTTCACTCATATTTCTGCAGGTAAGATATATTTTTATTCGGCTACAGATATTGAACTACAAAAAACGCCAGCCTTAAAAAGCTTATTTTTAGGTTTTGCCAGCAGTAAACTCAGTTGGCGTACTTTTAAAATACAATTAATGCCAACCCATACTGATGATGCCTTTATTCCCTTATCACTGCCTGAAACAGCTGACTCTGAAATAGCAAAATTAAACAAACCGCCCTCTCCTCGTGTACAAGGCGTTATTAAAAATATTAAATATTTAGCATTGTTAACAGACATTACAACTAAACAATCACAGTTTGAGTATCAAAAAAATAAATTTAATAAAGAGCAAGCAAACGCTTTAAAGCAATTTGGCCATGCTAAGCAAGCTCGCTACCCAGATATTGATGTTGTTTCTTTAGAGTATGTTAATTTAAGATCTGAAACACGTTACCTCTACAAAACAACAGTCGCTTTAGAACAAGAAGAAAAAGGAAAATTAACAGGCACTACCCGTGACTTTTCAGAGAATGGGTTACAAATTGAATTAGCAAACCCAACACAGTACGAAAATGGTGACTTATTATTGATGGCTTTACCTGATTTACAAAAGATCACTAAAAAACACGATTTGCATAATTTGCCTTATGAAGTGATGGCCGTAAGTAAAACGAAGACCATAATCAACCTTCGTAGCTACCGCCCAACACTTGATAGTGAACATACTGGTACTGTATTTTTTACACAGTTAATCTCGCATAATAAATCTAAACTTAAGGCATCTGAAGAATCACCTAAGATACCAGGCCTGTCAACTGCATTAAGAAATATGCAAACAAAAACGGTATGCCAATTCCCTTTTTATATCCATAAATTAGGACCTAGCTATTCTGTAGGTGCCATTGGCCATGGTTTATATGCAAGTCCTTTACATTTAATTTTAAGTCAGTTTGGTTTGCTTGAAGAGCACTTTAATATTGAAAGTATATTCCCAAGTCACGTACTGAATGACTTGCTTATGCCTAAATTAAAAGACATGAAACGCCAAGATAAACCATTTCAATTAGAACTATATGTACGTTTTAATCCTGCAGCAAAAGATATTAAATCTGCAATTATTATTGATTATATTCCTTTAGATACGAATGAAATAAATAAAAAAAGCTTTGTTACAGCATGTATAAAACGTGAGTTGTTTTTTGGTTTTAGAGTCTATATATCCAGGACTGGTCGCCCTGATACCGATTACTTATCAAAAGAGCTCAGTTATATAACGCAATACGCCATGCATAAAGCAAAGGTTTTAGAAAATGAACTTTGGTCTGTTGTTGGTGTTGGTGAAATGTTAGATATTTCTAATGAGTTAATGCAAAGATTTAGTATTGAAGCCAGTTTAGTTGAAGCGATGCAACAAAGAAAAACACAATGGTTACAAAGAGTAAGCTAAAGTTAACTAAACTTTAGCTTTAATTCCTTTATTGCTTTGGTATCGCAATAAAATAAGCCACTTGTAATAGTGAACCTGTATTTATAGCAACATCAGCCTCTTTGACCACTTTAGGTTTACCATGTACAGCAATGCCTAAACCTGCAACTGACATCATTTTTAAATCATTGGCGCCATCACCCATAGCTAAAGTTTGCTTAATATCTATATTCAGTTCATTTGACATTTTATTTAAAAAATTAGCTTTTTCTTGCGCATCTACGATAGTACCTAATACTTTCCCGGTTAGTTTTTCATCTTTAATTTCAAGTTCATTTGCATGAATATAATCTAAACCAATTAACTGTTGAACACGCTCAGCAAAAGGAATAAAACCACCTGAGGCGACTGCTAGTTTCCAGCCTTTTGACTTTAAGTACTGGCATAAGTCAAATACTCCAGGCATTAATGGTAGCCCTTCTTTTAATTGCTCAATTAACTTAAGCTCAATCCCTTCAAGCTTAGATACTCGTAAGCGTAAACTTTCACTAAATTCTAATGCTCCACTCATCGCTTGTGCAGTAACCGATGCCACTTCTTCATAAACATTAGCTAAACGTGCAATCTCATCAATACACTCAATTGTAATAGCTGTAGAGTCCATATCCATGACTAACAAGCCTGGCTGCTCAATACTTGGCACATCAGAAAAGACAGCAAGTTGACAAGAAATGTCTGATGATAACTCTGCTATGAGTGGTTTTATTTTTGATATATCAAATTCACAATTGAAAACCAGAGCAGGCTCTAAATTATCATCTGGCTGAAAATAGCAAATACTGACTTCGTCTATTTGTTGTAATTTTAAAAAGTCTGAAATTTTAACTAGTTGTAATGGGGTAATTTCACAACCAAATGCTAATAAAGATTTCATTTTTGAACTTGAAATTTGTGCATTTTCAGTTAAAAGTGATTCTTTGGTAGATAGCTTAAACCATTGACTCAACTTTAGTATTGATGATAATTTTTTGCCTTGAATTTCAGACAAATTGTAAGATGACATTTAAAACTCCAAATGATGCAAATTATATACCCAAGCCACTTCAAGATGCGAGTTTCAGTTGGAATTAAAAATGATTTAGACAAGGCATTGATAGCAGTGAATGGTCTCTCCCTTGTCAAAATCAATAACGCGGCATAAATCGTTTTTAAACCAACCTTTTAGGCCTTTCACAGGAACTTACTCTCTACGCTCCAACTTTTTAAAAGGGAGTAACCATTTCTGCGCAGTTACGCCTTGATATTAAGTCCCTGTGAAATGCTGAATTCTGCACCTTGAGGTAGTTTGGGTATAAGATATGTTTAGTAATTGCTTTTTTACCAAGAAATAGAGAGAATGTCTGCAACATAGTGAGCAATATGAAAAAAAAACAACTTAACAACCCCGTCATAGCAACAATATATCAACGAGTCTCTCGCTTGGCGCTTACGCTTATCTGTCTATTTTTACTGATTAATTTAGGTTTAACTTCTAGCTTTGATAGCCATGAGATCATAGAAAAACAAACACATCACACCGCAAGAAGCTTAGCTTTTCAAATGTCTTACTCTGCAAGCGATGCAATAAATAATAATCAGCCTGAGCAATTAAAATCCATAGTAAACAATATGGTAAAAGACCCTTTTATCGTTTCTGCATCAATTTTTGATAAACATGGTACTTTAATTATTCAAAGCGATGATAGTTTTTTATATAAAGAGTACTTGAAGCAACCTAATGCTCTACCTGGCATATCAAAACTATCTTCTCCTATAATTCAACCTATGTTTGATGGTAAAAGCCGTATCGGATTTGTAAGAATAACCTATTTATCACGTGCCGCGATGAATGAAGGGCACAACCACTTCCATCAATTAGGTAGACAGATAGGCTTAATGTTAATTTTAAGCTGTATCTTAACTTGGCTTACAGCTAGAACGATAAAACGTTGGCAAGTTAACCGCTATACAAAAAAGATATTAAAACAAACGAAATAATTTTTAAATTGAAAAAATATCCAAGCTGTTTTTATAAAGCTGTTTGGCTATCACCTCTTTGTTTTCATTTCTAAGCAAAGCTAGCTGTTCAAAAATAGAAATTAAAGCAATAGGTGTATTTATTTCGCCTTGCATGCCAGAGATAGGCATAGATGGCGCATCTGTTTCAAGTAATAAAGATTCTAATGGCAACTGACTAATCGTGACTTGTGTTTTTTTAGCCCTTTCATAAGTGATCACACCTCCTACACCAATTTTAAAACCCATTTTTATATATGCTTTTGCTTGTTGCAGACTGCCACTAAACGCATGTATTACACCGCCAAATTTAGGGGGGGTTTGCTTAAAGGCTTGCGCGATAAAATTATGGCTTTGCCTGTGGTGAACTATTAGAGGTAATGCGAATTTATTAGCCAATGCGATATGGGCAATAAAAAGTGATTTTTGCAATTCAATATCAGTAATACTGCCATCAACACCACACTCCCCTATAGCAACAACTTTATCGCTATTTAATAAATAAAGCGCTTCAAGTGCTTCAATATGATGTGTTTTATGCTCAGATAAAAAATAGGGATGCAAGCCAACTGCATAATATAGCTGAGTTTCAAAACCAGACAATGAATCAACCAAAAAGTTAGATTCTAAAACACGCTTCGATTGTGCCAAAGAGATCCCTGGCACCACAATTTTATTTATGCCTAAACTAAAAGCTTGTTGTAATAGCAGGTCACGATTACCATCAAATTCAGAAAAATCAATATGGCAATGTGAATCAAAAAATTGATATTCAGACATAATTTACTTTTATACTCTAAGGGTTTAGACGTTCAACTTGCCACGTACCATCATCTTGCTTTTGATACATAAACCTATCATGTAAACGATTAGCGCCGCCTTGCCAAAATTCAACTTTATGAGGTTCAATGCAATACCCGCCCCAAAAAGAAGGTAATGGCACTTCTCCTTGCGAAAACTTATTTTTCACTTGGCTAAATTTTTCCATCAATACATTTCTTGATGAAACAGGTCGACTTTGTGCTGATGCCCAAGCAGCAATTTGACTCTCTTTTGGTCGAGATAAAAAGTATTTAGTGACAGCCATTTTAGATAGCGGCACAGCTTTACCATAAACAATGACTTGTCGTTCTAAATTGTGCCAAGGAAAATGTAGACAAATTTGGTTATTTTGAGCGAGTTCTTGGGCTTTTCTTGATTCTGTATTAGTAAAAAATACAAAACCATTTTCATCTAAATGCTTTAATAATACGATACGCTGAGAAGGTTGACCATTTTCATCCACTGTTGCCACCACCATAGCAGTTGGATCTGCTAGTTCAGCATCTACAGCTTGCTTTAACCATAATTCAAACTGTGAAATAGGATCATCAGCCAATAAATCTCTACTTAAACCGTCTTTTAAATACTCTCTTCTTATATCTTCTAATTTCATCTTTGATCCATGAGTTTAACTAAGATTATTACTCTAATGGCGTAATAATACCTTATTTAAAAGCAGTTTTTTCTAAATTTCGACTTATTTTTATAGGTGGGTTTTTGATATGAACTAATCAATAGACATAATATTAATTTTTAGATTTGAAGTCGCTTTAATATGATCCATCACAGTAAATACAAGTTGATGCTTTACTTCTGCGTCTGCTTTTATAATGACATTATGCGTATCTATCTCAGATAAAGCACGCTCAATGTTCGCTTCTACACGCTGTAAATCGATTAAGCGCTTAGGTTTATTACCATACCTTAGCCATATTTGTTCTTGTGCTGTGATTTCAATATAAATAGAACTACTGATACTTGCTTTAGTACTTTTATTTTCAGATTTATTAACTTCAATCGCCAGTTCTTTTACAAAGGATGTAGTGACAATAAAAAATATCAGCAAAATAAAGACAATATCCAGCATAGGTGTCATATCGACATCAGTATCAGTTTCTCTATCAATTCGTTTTTTCCGGCTCATTATGATGTCCTACCAACTTCACATCATCTTTTAAAGTTAGTAGATAAAACGTAAGGCAGCAATATTAAGACATGTAAGGTTATTTTCTAAAAGTCACTTATATTTTGAAGATTTAACAATTATTGAAATTACTATTTGTTAGCGGAAACAAAAAAGCTTCCAATCCGATGATTGAAAGCTTTTAAAATAATAAAACTCAGATTTTTCAAACTATTTGAGTTTAGACAAGGCATTTAAATATCTTATCCCTATGACATGACTTACCTATGTTCATAAATAAATCTGATACCTAGCCTGCCTACAATTATATGAGGAATTAACAAGGCAAATTTAGCTTTCAATCCGATGAGCATACGTTTTGTATGTGATTCGGTTGAAAGCTAAATTTAACGCCGTTAAAACGAAATATAAGCAGTAGGTTACATTTGTTCCATTACTTCGATGCCTAAAAGATCTAAACCCTTAGCAAGTGTTTTAGCAACTAAGTTACACAGTACTAAACGGCTGTCTTTAACTTCAGTCTCTACACCCTCTTTAAGCACTGGACATGCTTCATAGAATGTCATGTAAAGGCTAGATAATTCATATAAGTATGCACATAAAACATGTGGTGTTGCATCATTGATCATTTGATCTAATACTTCTTCTAACTGAAGTAATTTTAATGCTAATGCTTTTTCTTGAGGCTCATTAATAATGATATCCGCAGTAAAAGTAGCAGTATCAACATCAGCTTTACGGAAAATACTACGTACACGTGTATAAGCGTATTGTAAGTAAGGTGCTGTTGCACCTTCAAAGCTTAACATCGTATCCCAGTTGAAAATGTAATCGCTCGTACGGTTTTTAGATAAGTCAGCGTATTTAACAGCGCCAATACCTACTTTACGTGCGACTTCGTTACGCTCTTCTTCTGACATATCCGATTCACGCTCAGCAAGCTTAGCTGTTGCACGTGTGATAGCTTCTTCTAATAAGTCAGCTAACTTAACTGTGCCGCCAGTACGTGTTTTAAACGGTTTACCATCATTACCCATCATAGTACCAAATGGACAGAATTCGTAACTTGTTTCTTCTCGTAATAAATCAGCCTTACGTGCAGCTAATTCAACTTGATTAAAATGTAGGCTTTGACGCGCATCTACAAAAATTAAAATACGATCAGCCATTAATTTATTTGAGCGGTAATCACACGCAGCTAAATCAGTTGTTGCATATAAGAAACCACCACCTGATTTTTGAACGATAAATACAGATGGCTCACCATCTTTATTTGCCAATTCATCAAGGAAAACAACTTGTGCACCTTGAGATTCTTGTGCAATATTTTTATCTTTTAACAATGTGATGATATTGTTTAATTCATCATTGTAAGCACTTTCAGCCATAATATGTTCTGGTTTAAGTGTTACATTCAACTTTTGGTACACGTCATTAGAGTGTTTAACAGAAGTTTCAATGAATAACTTCCAAAGTTTATTACAATGCGCATCGCCACTTTGTAATTTAACGACGTAACCACGAGCACGATCTGCAAAACCTTCTTCATCATCAAAGCGCGTTTTAGAATCACGATAAAAGCTTTCTAAATCAGCTAATGCAACAGATTCTAAATCAATTCCTTGCTCTAATAAATCTTCTAAATGCGCGATTAACATACCAAACTGCGTGCCCCAATCACCCATGTGGTTTTGACGTACAACGGTATCGCCTCTGAATTCAAGCGCACGAACAACTGAATCACCAATGATAGTTGAGCGTAAATGGCCAACGTGCATTTCTTTCGCTAAGTTAGGAGATGAGTAATCTACAACAACTTTTTGATCAGTTTTATGCTCTGCAACACCTAGTTTCTCATCAGCATTAGCAGTTATCAATTTTTCAGATAAAAACTCAGGTTTTAAATGAATATTGATAAAACCAGGCCCTGCAATTTCAATTTTTTCAGCGATATCATCTACAGATAAGTTATCAATAATTTTCTGTGCTAATTCACGTGGGTTTGTTTTTAATTTTTTAGCCGCGCCCATAGCGCCATTGATTTGGTAATCACCAAATTGTGGACGTGTACTTTGCGTAACTGCAGGGTTTGAGCCTTCAGGTAAGCCAGCAGCATCCATCGCTACTAACGCTCTTTCTACTAATAATTGACGAATATTCATTTTTTATCTCTTTAAATTCTTTTCAATGTTATTTCACTTTTGAAACAACAATAGGATTCGGTTTTGATTAGTTGCCTAAACCACAACCCTTAAAACCTTTAATAATGTTTTTTCAATCCATAACTGATTAGGGCAAAGCCGCAGAAGGTTTTTCGATGGAAGTTTTTTATAAACTTACATCAAACTATATTTCATACTAATCAATTATATAAATAACAACAGGATTAATGTTTCGGCAAAGCCGTCAAGTTCCGAGACCCATTGAGCTTAGTACACTAAGTGATTTGGGCGAGGAACGTCGACAATGCCGACGAAAATTTAATCCTTAAGTTATTTTAGTGTTCACGTGTCTGATGGAACTCTACATCTGGATAACGCTCTCTAGACAGGTTCAAATTAACCATACTAGGTGCAACATAAGACAAGTTACCGCCACCATCTAATGATAAATTCACTTCACACTTACGTTTAAATTCATCTAGTTTTTTCTCATCATTACAAGTAACCCAACGCGCAGTTGCAACATTCACGCTTTCGTAAATTGCTTCAACTTTATATTCTGACCTTAATCGCGCAACAACCACATCAAACTGCAATATACCAACCGCACCAACGATTAGGTCATTACTGATCAATGGTCTAAATACTTGTACTGCACCTTCTTCAGATAACTGAATTAAGCCTTTTAGTAGTTGTTTTTGTTTTAACGGATCTTTTAATCTAATTCGGCGGAATAATTCAGGCGCAAAATTAGGAATGCCGCTGAACTTTAATTTTTCACTTTGGGTGAAAGTATCACCAATTTGAATGGTACCGTGGTTATGTAATCCTATGATGTCACCTGCATAAGCTTCTTCAGCACGGGTTCTATCACCTGCCATAAAAGTTACCGCATCTGAAATGCTTACTTTTTTACCTAAACGCACATGATTCATTTTCATACCTTGGCTATATCTGCCAGATACAATGCGCATAAATGCGATACGGTCACGATGTTTTGGATCCATATTTGCCTGAATTTTAAATACAAAACCTGAAAATTCATCTTCAGTCGCTTCGACTTCACGCTCAGCAGTTTGTCGAGATAAAGGCTCTGGCGCCCACTTCGTTAAGCCGTCAAGCATATGGTCAACACCAAAGTTACCTAATGCTGTACCAAAAAATACAGGGGATAATTCACCTTTTAAAAAGAGGTCGAGATCAAACTCATGTGATGCACCAATCACTAACTCTAATTCTTCACGTAAATTTTCAGCTAAATCTTCACCAATTTCAACTTCTAACTCAGGATTGTCTAAACCTTTAATGATTCGAACTTCTTGAATAGTATGACCTTGACCTGTTTGATATAAAATCGTTTCATCACGATGAATATGATAAATACCTTTAAACTCTTTACCACAACCAATTGGCCAAGTAATGGGTGCACAAGCAATTTTAAGCTCATGCTCAACTTCATCTAAAACTTCCATCGGATCACGTGTTTCACGGTCACATTTATTCATAAAAGTAACAATTGGCGTGGTACGTAAACGAGTAACTTCCATTAATTTACGAGTACGATCTTCAACACCTTTTGCGGCATCGATAACCATTAAACATGAATCAACCGCGGTTAAAGTACGGTAAGTATCTTCCGAGAAATCTTCATGACCTGGCGTATCTAGTAAATTAACTAAACGATCATTATAAGGGAATTGCATTACTGACGTAGTAACAGAGATACCACGTTCTTTTTCCATCTCCATCCAATCAGATTTAGCATGTTGATTCGAGCCTCGTCCTTTTACTGTACCGGCTTTTTGTAAAGCGTTTCCGAATAAAAGTACTTTTTCAGTAATCGTTGTTTTACCGGCATCGGGATGCGAAATAATCGCGAAGGTGCGTCTTTTCGCCACCTCAGTTGGAACACTGGACATTTAAACCGCCAATCTCAGAATTAATAGAATAAAAAAATGGCCCCGATTATAGCAAAAATAATTAACTTTTTGCAGCGAAAATAGCGAATTATCAAAAAATATAAAATGTAAATAATTTCCTTGTTTGCATAAACTTATTTACATTTTTATGCTAAGTTAGAATCACCTATCAAGTTATTTAATTTATTGATGAAATACTCATACTTATCCATATTAGTTTTACTATTTACCTCAAATCAGCTTAAGGCGAATGGGGTTGAAGCTGATATTTACAATATTGATAAACTACAGTCTTTATCATTAAATGAGTTACTTAACTTAGAAGTAGTTAGTGCCAGTCGAAAAAATCAAAAAATACTCGATGCTCCAGCTAATATTACAGTAGTTACGGCAAATACAATTGAACAACGTGGTTACGAAAATTTAGTTGAAGTTTTAAAAGATGTGCCTGGTTTTGATTTTGCGACAGGAGAATCTAATGCGGGTGAATATACCACACATAGTATAAACCGCGGCGTTGGTGGCTCACCTGGCAATGTACAACTGTTAATTTTAGTTGATGGTATTGTACAAAATCATATTGCATTTAATTGGTCACAACCTTGGGATAATCAACAAATTTTTGTCGACTTAAAACGAATTGAGATTATTCAAGGTCCCGGTTCTGCAACCTATGGTGCCAATGCTTTTTCAGGTATTATCCATTTTATTACTGCACAGTCAGACAATGAAATTGGTGATCAGTTTTTATCTACCATAGGTGAAAATAATACACGCTCAAATAGCTTTATCATTGATCACCAATTCAGTGAACTTTATTTACAAGCCTCTGGTAGACTTTATGAAACTGATGGTGATTCAGGTTTAGGTCGTGCAGATCCTGCTGGCTATTTTTCTGCTGTACCTTGGCCAAATATTTCAACTCACCACTATGATGAACAAGGCAATTTCATACAAAACAGCCCTAACCCCTACGCAGGAACCAATCAACAACAAGGATATAATAATCAAAGTAAAGATTGGGCTTTAAGAGGCAAAGCGATTTGGCAACCACAAAAAACAATAGACACAGGTTTTTCTCGGTTTGCTGCTGGTATGTCGATATGGAACCAAAAACAGGGTTTAGGAAATTTCGTCACAGGCTTCGAGTATCAAACTCGCGCTGCCAGTTATCAAAAACATCATAGTGCACAGTCATTTAATATTGATGCTGACTATAAAATAAATTCAAATTTATCACTCATAAATAAACTTTGGTACCGACAAAATAAACAATTGCCTGATACAGGTTTTCAATATAGCTACAGGTTTATTGATTTAGTTAAAAGTTATCACAGCGTGAGCACTCAAACAGGGTTTGAGCAACAATTAGAGTGGCAAATTAATCCAGAACAAAATTTATTGCTTGGTTACAGGATACAAAGTTCTGATAAAATGGAACAAGTTGTTTCACTTGGCCATTACCAAAATATAAACAACCAAGGTACACATGCCTCATGGAAACACGCTTTAAGTGAAAATGGCTTAAATCAATATGAGTATGCACAAGTTAATAAAGTGGATGAAAAAGCGATATATATTCAATACCAAAATAAGCTAAGCACAAATATTGATTATACTTTAGGCCTAAGACACGATATCAGTGATGAACATGACGACACCACAAACCCCAGAATTGCTTTAACTTATAATGCAGATGAATATATTAACCAAGCCGATTGGCGTATTAAGTTTTTATACGGTGAAGCATTTAGAGAACCCTCAATATTCGAGTTAAATGATGAATTTAGAGGCAATAATGACTTACAACCTGAAAAAATTAAAACCTATGAGATAGTTAGCCAAATGGCATCAAATTCAGATTTTTTTGATGCCAGTTTAAAAACATCCATCTTCTTTAGCCAACAAACCGATATTATTACTTTACAAAGTGATGACTCAGAAAGTGGCAGTGGATATACCAATCGTGATCATACTGATACCTACGGTTTTTCTTTAGATAGCCAATGGCGACCAAGTCAAGCGTTATCACTTTATATAAACTACCAATACACCGATGGCAAACATGCTTGTCATAACAACCCTTTAGCCCATATAGCTAAAAATAAAATCAATTGGGGCTTAAATTATTTAACTTTAAAAGATACATTAAATATTAACTTCAGGTCCAATCATGTTCTAGATAGACAGGCACCTGAGGTAAATAGTTTCTTTAAAAATAATGTGCCTAATTACCATGTCGCCAATTTACTATTAAGTTATAAAAAGTTGCAAATTGGAGAATTAACGATCACACCCTCTATAGAAATTAAAAATTTATTTGATAAAAAATATCTTGGAGTAGGTAGGCAAGATGGTAGCAGTGATATTTCTAAATACGAACCAAATGGAGATAACACAATAAATCCAGTAGGGTTTATTGCACCTTATCATCCACAGCCAGGTCGCGTGATAGAAGCAAAAATAAGAGTGAAGTTTTAGTTTGTAAGTTAACTACCTTGTTGTGCATATTACTATTGCCAACAGAGGCATACGTATTCTAGATGGCCAAAATATATTAGCCCCATAGCGCTTTAATATATTTCCGCTACTTTCAATATTTTCTGGTCCCACTTTAAGCCTGAGGCAGCACTTGTCGCTAAGTTAAGATAAAAGTGTGGTCGACCATCTTTTGTGCCTATTGCCACTGTTATTCCTTTTTTTACCCACTGAATATTAGGTGCGACTAATAAAGCGTTGTTTTGTGCTGCATACCTAACAGCGGCCTCAATTTTTGTTTCATCTCCTACATAAACAATATTAAAAGCTTTTGTTGGTAAATTTGCCCCTATTTCCAATTGGTTTATACTAATTTCACCATAATTTTTAATTTTAAGTTTATTAAATGCTTGATATATTTTTGGTGCACCAAGCACAAAAATTGAAACTTGTTTTTTATGACTGCTAGAATGTTCAAAAGAAAGGATTTTAGATATTAAAACAACTTGAAGGCTTGCTGGTAATTCTGTTGCACGCAGTGAAAAAGAAAAAATAGCAAACACAAAAGCATAAGTGCCTAAACGCCACTTATTGATCCTTTTTGCTTTCTCCTTGCTTTGTAAACTGTAGGTCATGCTATTATTTAAAATAAGTCCTTTTTAAAAATAAACTATTACTGCAAATAGATTAATCTATTTAATTATGATCCACCAGATGTTATAAATAAAAAGTAGCAACTATTTACCAAAAAATAAGGAAAGGAAAAATAAATAATGATTGAAAGCAAGTTGAGCATTAAGTTACTTTGGTATGTAACGCCACTTGTAATTATCCCTTTACTTTTTTTAGGTGGATTCACATTATCCAATGTAACGCAATCTACAGAAGAACAAGCCGATATTATTGTTAGCCACTTTGTGCAACAACAACAGCAAAACATCTTTAATTACATTGAAGTTTTTCATTCTGCCACAGACCTTTTATCAAACTCACCGGTTTTAAGTCAGTTTATAGAATCAGACTCAAGCGTGACCTCCATAAAAACAGCTAGAATAGGTGCCTTATTAGATGTTTTTGCCAGTTATACAGATGCATATCCTGACATATTAAGTATAGATTTAATAACAGTACAAGAAAAGAGCCTGGCTTTTTATTCGAGCGACCTTTTTGCTGAACCAAAAAAATATCCATTCGCGAAACACTTTAATAAAAAGAACCTTTCTAGAATGCAGTTTATGCAGCAATCAGAAAACGGCATTACATCTATCTATTTTGTAAAGCCTATTTTTAAATCACAGTTTCAT
>Ga0209395_1003696_pt1 | contig 18646 bp, 15 predicted proteins | sample GOMGulsemesocosm_3_FD_184635 | JGI IMG/M metagenome (GOLD analysis project Ga0209395, IMG submission 184635) | Methane-oxidizing microbial communities from mesocosms in the Gulf of Mexico - GOM9D Gulf of Mexico (SPAdes) (version 2) | ecosystem: Environmental > Aquatic > Marine > Cold seeps... | reverse complement strand
ATGAGCAGGTCAAGGCCTCAATTATTGCACGCGGTACGCCTGGTTTCTCTGGCGCGGACCTTGCGAACCTGATCAATGAGGCTGCTCTCTTTGCCGCACGTGCCAATAAGCGCGTTGTGAGCATGGAGGAGTTTGAAAAGGCTCGCGATAAGATCATGATGGGCGCTGAGCGTAAGTCCATGGTGATGGGTGAAAAGGAAAAGGAAAATACGGCATACCACGAGGCTGGTCATGCAATCGTCGGGCGGCTCGTGCCAGAGCATGATCCCGTGCATAAGGTAACGATCATCCCTCGCGGCCGCGCGCTGGGTGTGACGCAGTTTTTACCGGAAGATGATAAGTACAGCATGAGCAAGCGCGGTATTGAGTCGCAATTGTGTACCTTGTTTGGTGGTCGCATAGCTGAGGAGTTGACGCTTGGTTTTGATGGCGTTACAACGGGTGCTCAAAATGACATTGAGCGGGCGACAGATTTGGCTCGCAGCATGGTGACTAAGTGGGGGCTATCTGAGAAGTTGGGTCCGCTGCATTACGGCGAGGATGAGAGTGGCATGCCGGGAACCGGTGGCTCGGTCAACTATTCTGGTGCGACGTCGAAGGTGATCGATGAAGAGGTTCGTCGTATAGTGGATGCTTGCTATACGTCTGCCGAGAAGCTGTTGAGCGATAATCGCGATATCCTTGAATCCATGAAAGATGCATTAATGGAGTACGAGACCATTGATGCTGATCAGGTGGATGACTTGATGGCCCGTCGCAGCGTTCGTCCTCCGCGCGATTGGAATAACGACGACAGTGGTGGCGCGGGCGTATCCAGCAATGAAGAGCAAGGCGGTTCTGCCGATGAAACTGGCCCGAGTGATTCAAAGCGTGACGGTCATGGTGGTGATCCTATCGGTGGTCCAGCGAATACCCATTAACTTGTTGTGACGAAAACGGGGTCTGGCTTAACGGCTGGGCCCCGTTTTTTATTGTCTAAACCTTGAGGTGGCTCAATGAAAAAATTGCGTTGTGGGTCTAGGTTGTTGGACCTGTCGGTGCCATCTGTGATGGGGATCATCAACGCCACGCCAGATTCATTTTCTGACGGTGGGCAATTTTTTTCTGGGCCTAAGCTAAGGGTGAGTGAGGTGCTCAAACGTGCGGAGACTATGGTCGATGCCGGGGCTGCACTTATCGATATCGGCGGGGAGTCTACGCGTCCAGGGGCGCAGCCTGTCCACTTGCAGGAAGAGTTGGACCGAGTTATACCGCTTGTTGAGGCGGTGGTAAATGAGCTGGATGTGATTGTTTCAGTCGACACTAGTAGCCCTGAGGTGATTGTGCAGTCCGCGGCGGTTGGCGCGGGGTTAATCAATGATGTACGGGCCTTACAGTGTGAGGGAGCGATGGGTGTCGCTTATGAAACTGGGTTGCCTATCTGCATGATGCATATGCAGGGTGAGCCTAAAACCATGCAGGATAACCCTAGCTACGAGGATGTGGTGGGGGATGTGGTCAGCTTTTTTGAGCGGCGAGTTGCGCAAGCTCAGTTGGCGGGTTTTAATCTGGAGCAGATAATCTTGGATCCAGGCTTTGGTTTTGGCAAAAGCCCAGATCACAATCTTGCTTTGCTCAAACACATGCAGGGTTTATTGCGTCTCGGTTGTCCGCTGCTGGTTGGGCTGTCACGCAAGTCGGTGATTGGTCATGTTTTGGGTCGTGGAGTGGATCAGCGTTTGGCGGGAAGCTTGGCGTTGGCGTTGCTAGCGGCGCAAAATGGCGCGTCTATTATTCGGGTGCATGATGTGCCGGAAACGGTTGATGTGTTGAAGATGCTGGCTGTTGTTGGGCGAGCCTAGTGGCTTTGTTGTAAGTGCCTTCGAAGTGAATTAATTATTATTGTTTTATATTGGAGTTGTTATGTCGCGAAAGTATTTTGGTACCGATGGAATTCGCGGGCGGGTGGGGCAGGGCGCTATCACCCCGGACTTCGTGTTGAAGCTGGGTTGGGCGGCAGGCAAGGTGCTGGCTGAGCGCTTCGAAGGCTCCAAGCTTATTTTGATTGGGAAGGATACTCGGACTTCAGGCTATATGTTTGAGTCGGCCTTACAAGCTGGCTTAATTAATGCGGGGGTTGATGTTGGTTTGTTGGGGCCTATGCCTACGCCGGCAATAGCTTATCTCTCGCGAACTTTTCAGGCGCAGGCCGGTATTGTTATCAGCGCGTCGCACAACCCATTCCATGATAATGGGATTAAATTTTTCAGTGGCACGGGTACCAAGTTACCTGATGATATTGAGTTGGCGATTGAGGCTCAGTTGGATGAGCCGATGGAGACTTCAAGTGCGCTGGGCAAGGCTCGGCGTATTGCTGATGCGGCTGGGCGTTACATTGAGTTTTGTAAGGGCACTGTGCCCTGGGGTTTTAGTCTAAAGGGATTAAAGCTGGTGCTCGATTGCGCCAATGGCGCAACCTACCACATTGCCCCACAGGTATTTCGCGAGTTGGGTGCTGATGTTGACGCGATGTTTGTCGAGCCAGACGGAGAGAATATAAACCGCGGTTGCGGTTCTACCCACCCCGAGAAGCTTCAAGCGCGAGTGCTGGATAGCGGCGCTGACCTAGGTATAGCGTTTGATGGTGATGGCGACAGGGTGTTATTTGTCGATCACAAAGGGGAGTTGATTGATGGCGATGAAATACTCTACATCATCGCGCGCCACCAACATGCCTATGCGGGTGGCTGTGCTGGTGTGGTGGGCACCTTAATGAGTAACTTTGGCTTCGAGAAAGCACTGCAGAAACTTGATGTGCCATTTGTGCGGGCAAATGTCGGTGATCGCTATGTTATTGAAGCCATGCGTAAGAATGGTTGGGTGCTGGGTGGTGAGAATTCAGGGCACATTATCTGCAGTGATGTAACTACTACAGGCGATGGTGTGATTGCCGCGCTGCAAGTGCTTAAAGCACTCATTACTGAAGGTGTTTGCCTGAATGACAGTAAGCAGGGTATGCGCAAGTTCCCCCAGACGATGATCAATGTTCGTCATGGCGGCCATTTTGACTTGCAAGCTCCTGCGATTGTTGCCGCGGTGGCGGCGGCCGAGGCCGAGCTGGCTGAAACGGGCCGTGTCTTATTGCGCCCATCAGGGACGGAGCCGCTTGTTCGGGTGATGGTGGAGGGTGAGGATTTACCTTTGGTAAATCGTTTGGCGAACGAGTTGGCAGCGCAAGTGGAGCAAGCTTTGAATGGCTAGCGCTGTCTTTAGGTCTTTTGCAGTGATATTTCATCATTATTGCGCTTGAGGCCGTTGTAAAGCCGATTCTTCTTGGTTAAGATTGGCGCCCGTTTTTGCCAAGGCTTGCATACAGTGAGATTGGTTAGGACGCCGATAAGTAAATGTTGAGTAGACTTATGCGCCGCCCATTAGTATTGGCCAACTGGAAGATGAACGGCAGCCTTAGTGCTAATCGTGAGTTGATCGAAGGCTTGGTCGCCGGCTGGAATGGCCTTGCTAATACTGGCGTGGCGGTTTGTCCTCCATCTGTTTATCTGGCTCAGATTGCTGAGTTGGTTGCGCAAACTGACATTGGTCTGGGGGCTCAAGATTTGAGTTCGGTCTCATCAGGTGCTTACACCGGTGAGGTCGCTGCCGAAATGCTGGCAGAATTTGATTGCCGTTTTGTATTGGTGGGCCATTCAGAAAGACGTGAGTACCACCAAGAAAATGATGAGTGTGTCGCAACTAAGTTTGTTGCGGCGCAGCGTGCGAACCTGGTGCCGGTGCTGTGTGTTGGCGAGACCTTGGCCCAGCGCGACGCGGGCGAGACACTGCCGGTTATCGGCAAGCAGCTAAAGGCGGTGATTGATTTAGCTGGGCGCGACGCGTTAGCATCTGCAGTTGTTGCCTATGAACCCGTTTGGGCCATCGGCACAGGTCGCACGGCAAGTCCGGAACAGGCGCAGGAGGTGCACGCATTTATTCGCAATGAGCTTGGCTCGGTTGCGGAGCGTGTATCGGTTGTTTACGGCGGCAGTGTTAAGCCGGATAATGCAGAAGAATTGTTTGCCCAGCGAGATATCGATGGTGCTCTGGTGGGTGGGGCCTCTTTGAAGGCTCAAGACTTTTTGGCTATATGTCGGGCAGCGCAATAGGCTGCTCTTAGAATTACGATAATGATCCACTGGTTGTGATCAGGTAGGCTAGTCAATGGAAAAGATAATATTAGTTGTACATGTGCTCACGGCCTTGTCGATCATTGGTTTGATTATGATGCAGCAAGGTAAGGGGGCGGAAGCTGGCGCCTCTTTTGGTGGCGGTGCTTCACAGACGGTGTTCGGTAGTGAAGGCAGTGGTAACTTCTTTACCCGCGCTACGGCGGTGCTCGCGGCGGTGTTTTTTGTTACAAGTTTTGGTTTGGCTATTGTCGCAAAACAACAGGCCGGTATTTCAGCAGTAGAGGGTATGCCTATTGTGGATCAGGCGGCGGGCTTGCCTGCCGCCCAGAAGGTCTCTGTTGATGCGGATGTGCCTGTTGATGCAGCTGTGATTGATTCAGCATCGGAGTTGCCAGAGTAGCGATAGTGTATTTGTAAAAGTTTATGCCGAAGTGGTGGAATTGGTAGACACGCCATCTTGAGGGGGTGGTGAGCTTATGCTCGTGCGGGTTCAAGTCCCGCCTTCGGCACCATCTTAAAGGGGTACTCAATTGAGTGCCCCTTTTTTTATGCCGGCTGTTTGGCCGCCGGCAATGGGTTAGGAGAAATATGGGGGCGGGGGCTGATAAGGCTTGACCTTGATCTGCCCTATCCATATACTCCGCATCCTCAGTTGAGCAAGGCCATTTAGGTTTGTGAGATTGTGATTTTGGTGCGGGGTGGAGCAGTCTGGTAGCTCGTCGGGCTCATAACCCGAAGGCCGTTGGTTCGAATCCAGCCCCCGCTACCAATTAACGCTTTTCCAGGGCGTTCTCGACAGAGTCGTAGTAGCTTAAGGCTTTTACTCTTGTTGGGTTGTTGTTGCGGGGTGGAGCAGTCTGGTAGCTCGTCGGGCTCATAACCCGAAGGCCGTTGGTTCGAATCCAGCCCCCGCTACCAAATTAACGCAGATCAACTTTTGAGTGGGTCGGGCGTGATGAAAAGCCCCTGTATAGGGGCTTTTTTGTATTTGAAGAATATGCGCGGTGCGTGTGTTTTATGGCGATTGTTGTAAGATAATCGCAGTTAAGGATGGGCTTTTTAGCCCATTTTTTGTATCTGAAATACGGTGGTGAACCTATGGCTTCCAAGCATGACCGATTGGTTGATCTCTTGACGCCAGTTGTGGAATCTTTTGATTGTGAACTTTGGGGGCTGGAGTACTTTTCTCAGGGCCGGCAGAGTACCGTGCGTCTTTATATAGACAGGCCTGATGGTGTTGGTTTGACCCACTGTGAGCAGGTAAGCCGTCAGGCTAGCAGTGTCATGGATGTGGAAGACCCTATTGCGGGTGAATACACCCTTGAGGTGTCCTCCCCTGGAGTTGATCGACCTCTTTATACCTTGGCGCAGTTTGCCCGTTATAAAGGTGAGCAAGTCAGTATTCGTCTGCGATCTGCGTTTGATGGGCGCCGTAAATTTACGGGGCAGTTAAGCGGCGTGGAAGATGAAGATGTATTAGTTGTAGTTGATGATAACGAATATCTACTGCCAATTGATTTGATTGAAAAAGCTAACATTGTCCCCCGTTTTTAAAGGGGTGCACCCAGTGCAGTTAAGCGAGGCATACGCATGAGTAAAGAGATTTTGCACGTCGCCGAAGCGGTTTCCAACGAGAAGGGCGTGGACCAGGAAATTATTTTCGAGGCCATTGAGTTGGCCTTGGCAACCGCAACCAAGAAGCGATACGACGAAGAGTCTGAAATCGAGGTCGCCATTGACCGCGAGAGTGGTGACTACATCACGACACGCCGTTGGTTGGTTGTCGATGACGATACTTTGGCTGAGCTGGGTACACAGTTCACCACTGAAGAGGCCGCCGAAAAAGACACAAGTTTAAATGTCGGTGATGTCTACTCTGAAATAATTGAAAACGTCGGCTTTGGCCGGATTGCGGCGCAAACGGCTAAGCAAGTTATCGTCCAGAAAGTACGCGAAGCTGAACGTGCAAAAATTGCCGAGCAGTACAGCCAGCACATTGGTGAGCTGGTAAGCGGAACCGTTAAGAAGGTAACGCGCGATAGCATTATTGTTGATCTAGGTGGCGGCGCAGAAGGCTTGATGCCTCGCGACCAGTTGGTGGGGCGTGAAGTGTTCCGCATGGGGGATCGCGTCCGAGCTATTTTGCTCGAAGTGCGCACCGAAGTGCGTGGCCCACAGCTTTACCTGAGCCGCTCATGTTCAGAGATGCTGGTTGAGCTGTTTAAGATCGAAGTGCCTGAAATCGCCGAGCAAATCATTGAGCTGAAAGGCGCTGCTCGGGACCCCGGTTCGCGCGCGAAGATTGCCGTTAGCACCAACGATGGACGCATAGATCCGGTTGGCGCCTGTGTTGGTATGCGTGGTTCACGTGTGCAGGCGGTCTCTAACGAGCTGAACTCAGAGCGTATTGATATCGTTCTTTGGGATGACAACATGGCGCAGTTCGTAATCAATGCCATGTCACCCGCTGAAATCGAGTCGATTGTAGTCGACGAAGACGCCGGCTCTATGGACGTTGCAGTCCATGAAGACAACCTAGCCCAAGCGATTGGCCGCAGCGGACAGAACGTACGTCTTGCAAGTGGCTTGACCAACTGGGAAATCAACGTCATGAGTGTTGATGAGTGGGAGTCCAAGCAGCAGGCCGAATCGGGCAGCTACATCCAGACCTTTATGGACGCGCTGGATATCGACGAAGACGTTGCGGGTGTTTTGGTTGACGAAGGTTTTACCAGCCTCGAAGAAGTCGCTTACGTGCCGCTTGAAGAGATGGCCGGTATCGATGGCTTCGATGAAGACATTGCTGAAGAACTGCGTGATCGAGCGAAGGATTCGCTGTTGACTCAAGCGTTGGCTTCAGAAGAAAAGTTGGATACCGAGCCGGCAGAGGATCTGCTGACTATGGAGGGTATGGACAAACATCTGGCCTTCCTACTGGCTAGTCGTGGTGTTGTTACCATGGATGACCTGGCTGAGCAGGCGGTAGATGAACTGTTAGACATCGACGGTATGGACGAAGAGCGTGCCGCCGCATTAATTATGAAGGCTCGCGAGCCTTGGTTTGCAGAAGAAGCAAACCAGTAAATCCCAGAGGACGATACGATTATGGCAGAAGTAACAGTTAGCGAACTCGCCCAGTCCGTGGGTGCTCCCGTCGAGCGCATACTTAAGCAAATGACGGAAGCCGGCTTGGCGCACACCAAGCCAGCGGATGCTGTCTCGGATGATGAGAAGCAAACCCTACTGGCTTTCTTGAAGACCAGTCACGGTGAGTCGGCCGAAGAGCCTAAGAAAATTACGCTCAAGCGCAAAACCAACACGACCTTAAAGACAGGCAGCGGCAGCAGTCGCAAGACCGTCAATGTGGAAGTGCGTAAGAAACGCACCTACGTGAAGCGTGACGACGAGACGGTAGCAGAAGCTCCGGCTGAAGCGCTAGCCGTTGATAGCTCTGCAGCTGATCAAGCCGTCGCGGCGACAGCGGCGGCAGAAAAGGCGGCGGCCGAACTGGCGGCAGCTGAGCAGGCGGCAGCCGAGCAGGCAAATGCCGACAAGCTGGCTGAAGAAAAGGCCGCTGCCGAAAAGGCTGCTGCAGAGAAAACAGCAGCAGCAGATTCTGGCGCGCCAGCCTTTAAGCGTTCGGTATTGGTTGATGATGCCGAAGAGCGTCGCATTGCTTCCATGAAAGCTCGCCGTCTGGCTGAGCAGGAAGAGCGTGAAGCGCTTAAGCGTAAGAAAGAGGCATTGCAGGCCGAGGCTGAAGCGAAAGTTCTGCAGGCTCAAAAAGCAGAAGAGAAAGGCAAACACGGTACCAAACCTGCACCTAAGGCTGCAGCTAAGCCCGCCGCGACTAAACCCGCTTTCCGCGGCGCCGATGCCAAGCCTGGCGCTGCTGACGAGAAAGCCAAGAAACTGGCCAATGCCGGTAAGCGCGGCAGCCGCGCGCCTAAGACAACACTGAAAGATCGCGTTCACACTGCGATTCAAGAAAACGATTTGTCTGATCGCAGGGGTGGTCGCAGGTCGGGTGGTCGCAAGGCGTTAAAGCTGAAGAACGAACACACCTTTAAGAAGCCAACGGCAAAGGTTGTGCTTGAAGTTCCAGTGCCAGAGGCCATCTCTGTTGGTGATTTGGCCCAGAGCATGAACTTGAAGGCCGGCGCTCTCATCAAGATCTTGATGAAGATGGGCACCATGGCGACCATGAACGAGATCTTGGATCAAGAGACCTCTCAGTTGTTGGTCGAGGAGCTGGGTCACACGGTTAAATTGGTTTCTGGCAACGAGCGTGAAGAAGAACTCGAGCAGGAAGTGATTGACGTCGCCGGCGACGCCGAGCAGGTAACTCGAGCACCAGTTGTTACCGTTATGGGTCACGTTGACCACGGCAAGACCTCGCTACTCGATTACATTCGTAAGGCCAAGGTTGTCTCTGGTGAGGCGGGTGGTATTACTCAGCACATAGGTGCTTACCGCGTGCCAACCAGTAAAGGTGATATCGCTTTCTTGGATACCCCTGGACACGCAGCGTTTACCGCTATGCGCGCCCGTGGTGCTCAGTGTACGGATGTCGTGATCCTGGTGGTTGCCGCCGACGACGGCGTGATGCCTCAAACTGAAGAAGCCGTACAGCATGCGAAAGCCGCTGGCGTACCTTTGGTTGTTGCCATAAACAAGTGTGATAAAGAATCTGCAGATCCAGAGCGTGTTAAGAACGAACTGTCTGCGAAAGAAGTAATCCCTGAAGAGTGGGGCGGTGATACTCAGTTCATCAATGTCTCGGCTCACACGGGCGAAGGCATCGAAGAATTACTGGAAGCGGTTTCACTGCAGGCTGAACTGCTCGAGCTGAAAGCTCAGATCGGGGTTCCCGGTCGCGGTGTTGTGGTTGAATCGCGCATGGAGAAGGGTCGCGGTGTTGTTACCACGGTTCTGGTTCAGAACGGTGAGCTCAAGCGCGGTAACATTATCCTCGCCGGTCAGAGTTACGGCCGCGTACGTGCTATGACCAACGACCACGGCAAGGCGACCCAGGAAGCGGGACCCTCTACTCCGGTAGAGATACTCGGCCTTGATTCTGCGCCCGCTGCAGGTGACGATTTTGTTATCTTGTCCGATGAGCGAAAAGCTCGTGAAATGGCGCAGCACCGAGCGGAGCTGGAAAGTCAGCAGCGTATGGATCGCCAACAGGCGGCCAAGCTTGAGAACATGTTTGAAAACATGGGCGCCGATGAGGTGAAGATCTTGCCGGTTGTTCTGAAAACAGACGTGCGCGGTTCCCTGGAAGCTATTCAGTCAGCACTGGCTGAATTGGGCAACGAAGAAGTTCAGGTTAACGTGATTGTTGCTGGCGTCGGTGGTATCACCGAAAACGACATCAACTTGGCGCTGAGCTCTGGTGCGATCGCGCTGGGCTTTAACGTCCGTGCTGACGCTAACGGCCGCAAGCTGGCTGAAGCTGAAAGTGTTGAAATTCGTTACTACAGCATCATCTATCAACTATTAGATGATGTGAAAGCGGCACTGTCTGGCATGCTTGACCCAGAGCGTGTTGAAGAAATTGTTGGTATTGCCGATGTTCGCGAAGTGTTCCGTTCGCCTAAGTTTGGTCAGGTTGCCGGTTGTATGGTTGTTGAAGGTACTGTCTTCCGCAGCAAGCCAATCCGTGTACTGCGTGACAACATTGTAATCTTCGAAGGCGAGCTGGAATCTCTGCGTCGCTTTAAAGATGACGTTAACGACGTTCGCAATGGTACTGAGTGTGGTATCGGTGTGAAGAACTACGACGTTAAAGTTGGCGATCAGATTGAAGTCTTCGAAGTTAAAGAAGTCGCTCGCTCGCTCTAATCGAGCGAGTTTGGCAAGCAAGAGGTATTAGGCATGGCCAGAGAATTTAAGCGTACTGATCGCCTGGGCGACGCTATCCAGCGTGTTTTGGCGAAGTTGATTCAGTTTGAAGTGCGTGATCCGCGTATTGGTATGGTGAATATCAATGATGTCGTGGTGAGTCGCGATCTGGCCAATGCTCGCATTTTTGTGACCTTTGTGGGTCGTGACGATGAGGCTGAGTGTCAGCAGGCAGCTGCGGCGCTGAACAAAGCCAGCGGCTTCCTGCGCAGCCAGCTTTCTAAAGAGCTCGATATTCGCAAAACACCGAGCCTACAGTTTAAATACGACACCACTTCAGTTCGTGGTCAGAAGCTTTCAGCCTTGATTGATAAGGCGGTTGGTGAAGACAAGAACAACAGTGGTGATGTTGATACGACTTCCGACACCGAGTCGGAATAAGTAAGGCATACATAAGAGTGGCTGAGAGGTACTGACGTGGGACGTAGACGCGCAAAAGGCCGCCCGATAGATGGTGTGCTGGTGTTGCATAAAGACGCTGGCATGACATCTAATGGTGCCCTCCAGCAAGCTAAGCGCATGTTCTTTGCGCAAAAGGCTGGACACACAGGTGCTTTGGACCCTTTGGCGACCGGTGTATTGCCGCTATGCTTTGGTGAATCCACCAAGTTTTCTCAATTTCTGCTCGATTCTGACAAACGCTACCGTACGACTTATCAGTTGGGTGCTTTTAGTACCACCTGTGACAGTGATGGTGAGTTGCTGGATGAGACCGATACTGGCCACATCACATTGGCGCAGATTGAAACCGAGCTTGAGGCCTTCCGCGGCAATATTGAGCAGGTGCCGCCCATGTATTCGGCGCTTAAGCACAATGGCGAACCGCTTTATAAATTGGCGCGCCAGGGCATTACCATTGAGCGCAAAGCGCGCCCAGTCACCATCTATGCTATTGAGGTGTTGGACTTTCGTCCGGGGCCTTATGCTCAGTTGGATTTGGATATTAAATGCTCTAAAGGTACGTATATCCGCACCATCGCTGAGGATTTGGGTAGAGCGCTGGGTTGTGGTGCCCATGTTGCGAAATTGCATCGCAGTGAGGCGGGGCCTTTTACTGAGTCACAGTGCATCAGCCTTGGTGATCTCCGCAATGAGTTGGGTGAGCAGCAGCCAGAGGTTTTGGATCAGTATTTGTTACCGATCGACTCTCCGGTTGAGGACTTGCCGGCGCTGGATTTACCTGAGTCGACGGCCTTTTATTTTATGCAGGGGCAGCCAGTAATGGACGCTCAGGCCTATCGTATCGCCAGCGAAGGTGATATGGTGCGCGTTTTTGAGCAAGATGGTGATTTTTTAGGCTTGGCCAGCATCGATGACGATGGCTTGGTGGCACCTAAGCGCTTGGTGGTCAGCAAGGCCAGCCGCGAGGTGTAGGTCTCTATAAACGCCACACACTGAATTTACCCACTGGTTTAAGCCTCGGCTTGAGGCGATGGGAAATACTAGCCTACCTGTAAATATGCACGGGCATGGCTGGATCTTATTAATGCATATTATGAGGATATTACTATGGCTCTTAATGCCGTTGAAAAAGCAGCAATCGTTGCAGACTTCCAGCAAGCCGAAGGCGATACTGGTTCTCCAGAAGTTCAGGTAGCTTTGTTGACTTCAAACATCAACAAACTGCAGGGTCACTTTGCAGAAAACAAGCAAGACCACCACTCGCGTCGCGGTTTGATCCGTATGGTTAATGGCCGTCGTAAGTTGTTGGACTACTTGAAGCGTAAAGACGGGGCCCGCTACTCGGCTCTGATCCAGAAGCTGGGTCTGCGTCGCTAAGACGTTGCTCTTAAAAGTGCCCGCTGTTGCGGGCACTTTTTTTTGCCTGAAACTTATGTTTACGGGCTTTAATCACGAAGTTAGTGGTTATCCAGAACTTAATCCAATCTTTTTAGTCTCTGGTTCTCGCACAATGGCCGCAGAGCGGTTATGTTTGTGTGGCTCGCTGTTATGGCGACTGTCTCCAGCGGTTTTATCGAGCCGCAGTAGTTATTTTCCCGTTTGAACGTGTCTTGGGCTGTCTTCAGGTCTAGGCTTCTCGAATGAGCTGTAAGCTGTCCATTGCTCTGTGCGGTGGAATCATAGGTAAAGGCGTAGGTAAGGGGCTTTAGTGGGGTTGGCGAAGCGATATCGTCCGTCCGGGCTCAACTGCTTGTGCCGTGGCTGGCAGCTATTGGAAAAGTAAGTATGATAAGTGTCGATAATGTATGCACATGAAACGAAACGATAAGTTAATTGCTGAAGAAAATATAAGGACAATGTCGTGAATCCCGTCATTAAAACATTTGAATACGGTAATCAGACCGTAACTCTAGAAACAGGCCGCATCGCTCGTCAAGCTACCGGTGCCGTGATGGTTTCTGTGGGTAAGACCAGTGTGCTTTGTACGGTTGTTGGCGCTAAGAAAGCCAAAGCCGGTCAGGACTTCTTCCCTCTGTCTGTGCACTACGTTGAGAAGGCGTACGCTGCTGGTAAAATCCCAGGTGGTTTCTTCAAGCGTGAAGGCCGTCCAAACGAAAAAGAAACACTGACCTCGCGTCTGATCGACCGACCTATTCGTCCACTGTTCCCCAACGGTTACATGAACGAGGTTCAGGTTGTCTGTACGGTTATGTCGGCAGAGAAAGACATCGATCCAGATGTCGTGGCGATGATTGGTACCTCAGCGGCATTGTCCATCTCGGGCATTCCTTTCGCAGGCCCTATTGGTTGTGCTCGTGTAGGTTACACCGAAGCAGATGGTTACACGTTGAACCCAGGCTACGCGGCGCTGGAAGCCTCTGAATTGAATATGGTAGTTGCCGGTACTCAAGACGCCGTATTGATGGTTGAGTCTGAAGCCAGCGAGCTGCCAGAAGATATCATGTTGGGCGCAGTGCTTTTCGGCCACCAGGAAATGCAGGCCGTTGTTCAAGCGGTTAACGCACTGGCTGCCGATGCCGCGAAAGAGGCGTGGACTTGGACGCCTGAAGCCGCAAACACTGAGTTAAATGCAGCGGTTGCTGCAGGCTACGGAGCCGACATCAAGGCGGCTTATCAGGTAACGGATAAGATGCAGCGTTACGCCCGTTTGGGTGAGTTGCGCACAGCTGCTGTAGCGCAGTTGGGCAGCGACGATGTATCCGCTGACGACGTTAAGGGTGTTTTCTCCAAGTTGGAAAAAACCACCGTACGCCAAGCGGTTGTTAACGGCGAGCCGCGTATCGACGGTCGCGATACCAAGACGGTGCGTTCCATTAGCGCAGAAGTTGGTGTTCTCCCTCAGGCGCACGGCTCTTCGTTATTTACCCGTGGCGAAACTCAGGCCATCGTTGCCGCTACTCTTGGTTCTTCCCGCGATGCTATGCGTATCGATGCGCTGGAAGGCGAGAAGCGCGATGCCTTCATGCTGCACTACAACTTTCCGCCGTTCTCGGTGGGAGAGTGTGGTCGTATGGGTGGCACTAACCGTCGCGAAATTGGACACGGCCGTCTGGCGCGTCGCGGTATTGCTGCGGTACTGCCGAGCGAAGAAGAATTTCCTTACACCATTCGTGTGGTGAGCGAGATTACTGAGTCGAACGGTTCATCTTCTATGGCTTCTGTCTGTGGCTCGTCTCTGGCACTGATGGCTGCCGGTGTACCTTTGAAGGCTCCAGTAGCTGGCATCGCCATGGGTCTGGTTAAAGAAGACAACGGCTTTGCGGTTCTGACGGACATCTTGGGTGATGAAGATCACTTGGGTGACATGGACTTTAAAGTAGCCGGTACGGCCGACGGTATCACTGCTCTGCAGATGGATATCAAGATCGAAGGCATCACTGAAGAGATCATGGAAATCGCTTTGGAGCAGGCATTGCACGCCCGTCTGCACATCCTTGCCGAGATGAACACGGTGATCTCCAAGTCCCGTGACGGTGTTTCTGAAAACGCCCCGCAGTTCGAGTTGATCAAGGTTCACCCTGACAAGATTCGCGACATCATTGGTAAGGGTGGTGCAACTATCCGCGCTATTACCGAAGAGACGGGCGCGTCCATCGATATCAACGACGATGGTACCGTTAAGGTCTACGGCGAGAATAATGAGTCTCTAAAAGCGGCTCTTGATCGCATTGGTGAGATCACGGCTGAAGCTGAGATTGGTGCTATTTACGAAGGTAAGGTTGTTCGCATCGTCGACTTTGGTGCATTTATTAACTTCCTTCCGGGTAAAGACGGACTGGTACACATCTCGCAAATTGCTGAAGAGCGCGTTAATGCAGTAACTGATTACCTGAAAGAAGGTGAGATGGTTCGCGTTAAGTGTTTAGACGTTGACCAGCGCGGCCGTATCAAGCTTTCCATTAAGGAAGCTAAGCGTGAAGAAAATCCAGCACCGGAAGCGGCGGCTGAAGCACCGGCGGCTGACGCCCCTGCTGAGTAAGTATTGAACGGGTTTGCCCGAAAAATACTTACGGATGAGAAAACCGCGCTTTGCGCGGTTTTTTTTCGCCTAAAGGAAAGTCCTGTAAGAAAAAGGCGCGTGATTCTGTTCTGTTGGATGCCGAAGGTGTTGTTGCTGGGGGTTGATGCGGGTGTGCTGTGGAAGGTGGTATGGTCTAATATGGGCCTTTAATTCATAACAGATATAACGTGTCACTATGATGAAACGTGTAATAAGCGGGCTGGTATTACTGCTGAGCAGTGCTGTGGTGTGCGCAAGCGCAAGCTATTGCTTAAGCAGTGGTCGCACAGAAGGCTTTCGCTGTGATACGGAACAAGCACTGGCGTCGTCATGGTATAGCGTGCAGCTACTGCAGCGCTCGGGTAATCCCCAGGTGGCCGAGGCGGACATTGTGCACCGCAGTGGCATAAGCGAGAGCAGTTCGCTGATTTACTTGGGGCGCTTTGAGGATGCTGAGGACGGGCAGTCAGCGTTGGCGATGGCGCTTGAACAGTGGGGTGAGCGAGCAAAACCGCTGTTGGTTGAGTTTACCCCTCGCGAGGGCATGCCGCGGATTCGCTTGGCCGCTGAATCTGAAGTGTTGTTGCTAGCTGCGGCTAGTGACAGCAGCGCCACCACACAAGCCGAGCTGTTGCGTTTCAGCGAGTTAACGGGCGGTGTCGCAGCGAATGTTAGGCCGGCGGGATTGCAGGCTCAAACGTCGGGCGTCGAGCCGTTTCAACTGGCGGTGGAGCCGCAGTATTCTCTGGTCTACAGTATTCAGGTTGGCGCCTTTGCCAAGCTGGATTACGGGCAGAGGTTTGCCAAGAGCAACCGCGAAGTGCCGATGTACTGCCGGCAAAAAGCGAACGGTATCTTTGCCGTTTATTACGGTGTCTATCAGGCCTATGCAGACGCTAAGCCGCACCTTGGGGATCATGACCTATTCGATAAAATGGGCGCCTATGTCGTAAAGCTTAAAGATGTGAGCTTTCAGCCCTGCGATGCCTTGGCACAATCCATTCGAGAGGCCAAGCGCAGGGCTTATGCGCCCTGTAAAGACTGTGAGGCGAGCGCGATTGCTGAAAGCTTTTTGCCTGAACGGTTATTGAACCCCTAGTGGGGTGTTGCGGTTTTCCGTCCGAGATATGGATTTCTTGCATACATCGCTCCTGCTCACCCCTGGGCCCGCGATAATAGGTGCCCCCTTGAGGGGTATATCGTTCATCCAGCATGCATCGCTCCTGCTCATCCCTGAGCCCGCGATACTGGGTGCCCCCTTGAGGGGTATACGGTTCATCCTGAACATACCCTTCCCGTGCGTCCCTGAACTCAGGGTATACCTACACCCTGTAGGCATAAAAAGGCCTCCATCGGGAGGCCTTTTTAGTGTGAGCCGAGGTAACCAACCGTTGGGACGGTTTAACCGAAGGTGTGTTCTGCGGCAGGGAATACACCTGCTTTAACGTCGGCATTGTACTTGCGCAACGCGCCGGGGATGTCGTCCGCCTCAACGAGGAAGTTCTTGGAGAACTTGGGGGGCTGCTCGGTAAGGCCGAGAATATCGTTGATTACCAATACCTGAGCGTCGGTGTCAGCGCCGGCACCAATGCCAATGGTGGGCATGCTGACGGCCTCGGTGACGCGCTTGCCGACTTTGGTCGGGACACACTCAAGCACAACTAGGTCGGCGCCAGCTGCGTCCAATAGTTTAGCGTCGCGGACAATGATGTCAGCCTGCTCTTCGCTGCGACCCTGTACGCGGAAACCGCCAAACTTGTTGACCGACTGAGGGGTGAGGCCGAGGTGTGCACAGACGGGAATGCCTCGTTCACTGAGCATACGAACAGTCTCAGCTAGCCACTCACCACCCTCAATTTTAACCATGTGGGCACCGGCCTGCATAATTCGTGTGGCGTTCTGCAGCGCCTGCTCGGGCGTGGCGTAGGTCATGAAGGGCATGTCTCCCATGATCAGTGACTTGTTGTTGCCACGTTTAACCGCCTCCACGTGGTAGATCATTTGCTCCATGGTGACAGGGATGGTGCTGTCGTAACCCAGCACGGTCATGCCGAGACTGTCGCCCACCAAGAGCACTTCAATGCCTGTTTTCTGGGCCATACTGGCCATCGGCGCGTCGTAGAGTGCGACGGTTGAAAACTTGGTGTTCTCAGTCTTCATTTTGCGCAGCGTGTTGATACTGATTGGCTTGCTCAGCCCCGTGTCGGGATTAACTGTTCCGTAAACCATAGTCTTGTCGTCTTCGGTGGTTAAAGGGTTGGCGTGGGGTTGTAGTAGTGGCGCCCACTCTTGATGCGCAGCATGTAATCGACCAGCTGGGCATAGTGGTCTGGGTTGTTGGCCAGGTCCAGCTCGGCAGCATTGACGATCAATAGTGGTGCGCGGTCGTAATAGTGAAAAAAGTTCATATAAGCATCGTTAAGGCGATGCAGGTAGTCAGCGCTGATTGAGCGCTCGGCGACAACGCCCCGTGCATTGATGCGACCCTGCAATACCTCATTGGGGGCTTGCAGGTAGATAACAAGGTCGGGTGTCGGTGCGTCAATCGTCAGTTGATTATAGACCTGTTGGTAGAGGCGCAGTTCGTCATTGTCGAGTGTGACGGAGGCGAACAGCGGGTCTTTATCGATCAGGAAATCCGCCACGCGAACCGGCTGAAACATATCGCCTTGGCGGAGGTTTTCAATTTGCTTGGTGCGCTCAAAGAGGAAATGTAGCTGGGTGGGCAGGGCTGCGGATGCAGGGTCGTTATAGAAACGCTCAAGGAACGGGTTGTCCTGCGCGTTCTCAAGCAGCAGGTCGTAATTAAGGCTCTTCGCCAGATGTTTGGCCAGCGTTGTTTTGCCGACGCCTATGGGGCCCTCTATGGCGATATAGCGGGGCAGTTCGCGGCCCTCTAGGTCAAGCTTCCTATCAAAGCTATCAAGGGTTGCCTGTTCTGCGCGGGTGTTGCTGTCGCTCAAGAGCGTCTCCTTACTATGACTCGAGGCGGGATAGGCCTGTTTTATCACATTGTTGCCACAAAGACGCGACGCTTTCACCGCTCGGTAGTGTCAGCGCGTCATTGATGTCAAGCAGTGGGCCGAGCACAAAGCTGCGCTCGTGCAGGTGTGCGTGCGGCACCGTGAGGCGCTCTGTGGTGATGCGCTGCTGGTCATACAGTAGAATGTCGAGATCCAGAGTGCGTGCCCCCCAGTGCTCAATGCGCTCGCGCCCATGCGCCAGTTCTATGGCTTGCAGGGCGTCGAGCAGGGCCTCAGGTGCAAGGCCGGTCTCCAGCAGTGCGACGGCATTGATGTAATCAGGTTGGTCTTGGGGGCCAACCGGGGCGCTCTGAAAGAGCGCCGACGGTTTGACCATGCGGGTGTCGGGCAGCGCCCCCAATTCGCCCAGAGCTTGCTCAACTTGCACTCGGGGCTGATCAAGGTTGCTGCCCAGGCCAATGTACGCGAAGCTCACGACTCCTGTGGCGCCTTGCTGGGGCCGCGGCGACGACGATTGCGGTTAGGCTTACGCCCCGGGCTACTGCGCTGGAGCTTGTCGACCATTTCCTGGCGCCCGGCCTCGTCCTTTTGCTGATAGGTTGTCCACCACTTTCCTAAGCCTTGATGATCTTCGCCGGCCTGCTCACGCATCAGCAGGAAATCATAGGCTGCGCGAAAGCGCGGGTGTTCCACTAAGCGCTCGGCGCGCTTACCTGAGCGCATCGGCAGTCGGGCTTGCAGTTCCCATATTTCTCGGGCGCTTTGGGTGAAGCGCTTAGGGATGGCCGTGTGCTGGATTTGACGGCTGATGACTTCGTGTGCCGCCAGGTTGTGCGCTCGCGCCGGGGCTTCGCCTTCCTGCTCGACGCGTTGCTGCTCTGCAACCACGGCAGGCCAGAGGAAGGTGGCAACAATAAAGGCCGGCGTGACGCGCTGTTCGTTGTGGATGCGCGTGTCCGTGTTGATCATGGCTTGTTCAAACAGTGCCAATACCTTCTCATCGCCGGCTCTGATGGCCTCCTCTGCTGCGGGTACTAACTGCTCAAGGAGATCGTACTCACGCAACTCGTGGAAGGTGTCCTCAGCTTGGCCGCTCATAAACAGCTTGAGCATTTCATCAAACAGGCGCGCTGCGGGTATGTTGCGCAACAGTGGCGCCATCTTGCGGA
>Ga0209395_1003690_pt1 | contig 18659 bp, 25 predicted proteins | sample GOMGulsemesocosm_3_FD_184635 | JGI IMG/M metagenome (GOLD analysis project Ga0209395, IMG submission 184635) | Methane-oxidizing microbial communities from mesocosms in the Gulf of Mexico - GOM9D Gulf of Mexico (SPAdes) (version 2) | ecosystem: Environmental > Aquatic > Marine > Cold seeps... | reverse complement strand
TAACAGTGCACCACCACCGATACCTATCATGGCAGATAGGCCACCAGTTATGGTAGTGAAAAAGGTTAACAGACCTTTATTGGGCAATTCACGTACTGTAGAAGAGTTTTTTTGGGTGCTACTGTATAACATCTTAAATGCGATAAGTACCACAGTTACGGCAAACACAATGCGAACAACTTGTTCTGGTAATAGTGCAGCCATAAAGCCACTGATAAGCGCTCCAAGGGCAACTCCTGTCATTATCCAAGGGGCTAGTTCCCAAGGAACATTGCCATTTTTATGATGTGCTAGTGCTGAGGATGTTGAGGTAAACAGTATCGACGCCAATGAGGTGGCAATGGCAACAATCACTACCTGCTCAGGTGGTAATACATCAAAACTAAGTAAAATAGTACTCAGCACCGGGACTATGACTAATCCTCCGCCAATACCTAACAATCCAGCCAAAAAACCAACACCACTACCTAGTAACGCGCAGTATACAATCAACAACAGCAATTCACTCATTCAGTTCACTTCTTAATATATTCAAGGGGAAGATTTGCTACATAAACGTAGCTATGTTTGCATCAAGCGAATTAATATTACTGACAACTGCTTGAACATTCAAATACTTAGGCCATGAATATTTCTCATGTTGTATGTGAAATAAATGCGCTTTTAATCATTTTCTAATCCACGTAAATTGCACTCAGTTAATAATTCTAGACAAAATCACAATGGATTCTTAAGAAAGTCATAGGCACCCGCCAAAATAAACTGCGAAAGCTACTGACCTAGAAAACCAACGTTGTAACGCTAGAATAAGCAATATGCACATTTAAGCTTTATCTCAAGCTTTTATCTCAGGAATAGGATACCAGATCACTATGAATACAGACTTTACCTTTACGATTAAGAGCATTGGTCTCGATGAAAATTATCACCCATCAGACAATACCCGTATCACCACTAACTTTGCTAACTTGGCCAGAGGAAGCTACCGTCAAGCAAACTTACGCAACGCTTTAAAGATGATTGATAATAGTTTTAATGCCTTAGCAAATTGGGATAATCCCAAAGGGGATCGTTATTCTGTCGAACTTGAAATCATTTCTGTTGATATTGATATTGAAGGTAGTGGTCAAGCGTTCCCATCGATTGAAGTATTGAAAACCAATATTGTCGATCATCAGACAAACAAACGCATTGAAGGCATAGTCGGAAATAATTTCTCCTCTTATGTTCGAGATTATGATTTTAGCGTATTACTGTTAGATCATAATAAAGATCAAACTAAATTTAGTATTCCAAACAACTTTGGAGAGCTGCACGGGCAACTCTTTCAATATTTTGTAAATTCTGAGATTTATAAACAAAACTTCAATAAAACACCGGTTATATGTCTTAGTGTTTCGAATACTAAAACCTATCATAGAACTGAAAATCAGCATCCTGTATTGGGTGTTGAATACCAACCTAATGAGTCGTCTTTGACTGAGCAATATTTCAAAAAAATGGGCTTACAGGTTCGTTACTTTATGCCACCAAACAGTGTTGCGCCTTTGGCCTTTTATTTCTTTGGTGATTTACTCAATGATTACACAAGCCTTGAGCTGATAAGTACCATTAGCACAATGGAAACCTTTCAAAAAATATACCGACCTGAAATTTATAATGCAAATGCTGTTGCAGGAAAATCTTATCAACCTGATTTACAGAACCTAGATCATTCATTAACTCAAATTGTTTATGATCGCGAAGAACGTAGCCAGTTGGCTAATCAGCAAGGTAAATTTACTGAAGAGCACTTCATCAAACCGTACCAAACGGTGCTTGATCAATGGTCTGCTAATTACGCGCAATAATTACCTAAAATCGCTAGGTTAAACATTAATTAAAAAATATACGGCATCATATATCATGAAAACGAATACGCAAAAGGTACTATTACCTACTTCAACGGCTGGCAGCTTACCAAAACCGGCTTGGCTTGCAGAGCCTGAAACACTTTGGTCACCTTGGAAATTACAAGGTGAGGAATTAACTGCCGGCAAAAACGATGCTTTACGTTTGTCATTACAAGATCAACAACAAGCAAATATCGATATTGTCAGCGATGGCGAGCAGACGCGCCAACATTTTGTGACTACCTTTATTGAGCATCTCAACGGTGTTGATTTTGAGAAACGTAAAACCGTTAAAATTCGTGATCGTTATGATGCAAGTGTCCCGACGGTTGTAGGTCCTGTTAGTCGTCAAAAATCCGTTTTTGTTGAAGATGCAAAGTTTTTACGTCAACAAACCAAGCAACCTATCAAGTGGGCCCTGCCCGGCCCCATGACTATGATAGATACGCTTTATGATGACCATTATAAAAGTCGTGAAAAGCTTGCTTGGGAATTTGCCATTATTCTAAATCAAGAAGCTAAAGAATTAGAAGCGGCAGGTGTCGATATTATCCAGTTTGATGAACCTGCATTTAATGTGTTTTTTGATGAAGTTAACGATTGGGGCATTGCTACGTTAGAACGTGCAATTGAAGGACTAAAATGTGAAACAGCTGTGCATATTTGCTATGGCTATGGTATCAAAGCGAATACCGATTGGAAAAAAACGCTGGGTTCAGAGTGGAGGCAATATGAAGAAGCTTTCCCAAAATTGCAAAAATCTAACATTGATATTATCTCATTAGAATGTCACAACTCCCATGTTCCAATGGATTTACTTGAACTTATTCGCGGTAAAAAAGTGATGGTTGGGGCTATCGATGTCGCCAGCGATACCATTGAAACACCTGAAGAAGTGGCCGACACGCTGCGCAAAGCATTAAAATTTGTAGATGCCGATAAACTCTACCCTTCTACCAACTGTGGCATGGCTCCGTTATCTCATGGTGTGGCAAAAGGTAAGTTGAATGCCTTGAGTGCTGGAGCAAACATAGTGCGAAGAGAACTATCAGTCTAGCCCCTGGTTAAATTTGTTTTATAATCATTCAAGTAAGATGACTACGAATGTGTCGATAAGCTTGATGCCATGGTAGGAAAAAAACCATACATTATTGTTTTGTTCAAAGTGCTCGGTCGTTAGGCCGAGCATAATGAGGTCATCAGCTAGCTATAAGCTGCCTTCCACTAAACGAAGATCTTGCCTTTTAAATATAAAACGCTTTTGCCAGATACAATAATATTTTGCTCAGAGACAACACAGTTGAGCACACCTCCTCGCTTTGATGCTTGATAAGCTATTAAGCACCTTTTATCCAGTTTTTCAGCCCAATATGGCGCTAAACCTGCGTGAATTGAACCGGTAACAGGGTCTTCATCCCCACCGTTTGCAGGCCAAAAGTAACGAGAAATAAAATCATATTGACTTGATTTTGCAGTGACAACTACATCTAAAGGAGCGAGTTGTTTGAGCAGTGCAGAATCATATTCAAGGTTGAGCACATCTTGCTCTGTGTCCAAAACAACAAAATATGCTTGTCTGTTTTTTAAGATTTCGACTGGTGTTTTAGAAATACCAGCAAGTAGTTGTTCTGGGATCGCTGGAACTAGCTCTGGCTTTTGACTTGGAAAAGTCATTTCTATTTCACCTTGAGCATTCAACATGACACGTAATCGACCAACTTTCGATGTAATAAATTCGATCTCTTTATTTACACCAAACTCATAAAATATGACATGGGCCGATGCCAATGTTGCGTGCCCACAAAAATCAATTTCGGTTATCGGAGAGAACCATCGAATTTCATATTGATTGCTAGAAGTACGTTTCAAGAATGCGGTTTCAGATAGGTTATTCTCAGTAGCAATGCTTTGCATTAACGCATCAGATAGCCAGTTATCAACGGGAACAACCGCTGCAGAGTTTCCTTTAAATTGTTGCTCGGTAAACGCATCAACGACGAATATATTCAATTCCAATGTGTGAACTCCTTTTAGATAATTTATGAACTACTTTAAACTACTTTGAACAACCAAACTTGCAGAATGATGCTTGAGGTACGAAACAACCTACGCTTTGTTGCAACTTGTAGATCTTCTTATTATGTGAAAACTATTTAACAGTAATTGCCTGGCCTTCGATGCCAGCATAAAACACAATTATTTCTGCTGGTACCTTGCCACTATTTATCCCTAAGTGCCACTTATTGACTATTTCAATGATGGGATCTCCGGCGGTCATTATCAGCTCATCGCCCGTTTTGCTTAATACTGTCAATTCACCTTTTATTAATACCCCGGCATTAATAAAAGGGTGCTGATGTAGCGGGATTTTAGCACCTGCAGGGATTGTAATTTTAAGAATAGTAACCTCTGGCTGCCCTTTAGGGTATGAAGGAAGCCGACTTCCATTCCAGCTATGAATCGACTTGATCAAAAGTTCAGACTCTATATTGTTTTCGATGTGTTGTGCAAAAACCAGTGGTGTACTCAACGTACCCAATATTAACAAAATTAATAATTTCATTGTTACCCTTCAAAACCTGATTAAGCTTTATTTGCAAGTAATGCCCCCGTTTAGAGGCAAAGATTTTTCGGTTAAATTAACCTAGCATGAGCAAATAACTTAACTCGTAGCTTTTACAGCAGCTAGTTAACTTATATTTTACTCCAATCTATTTAAGGGACTTCAAGAACAGCACAATTACAAAGATCATCACTTTCAAAAGCGGTTAAATCGCCGGCATTGAGCCCTGGAACAGGAAATAGACGAACAGTTAACGGTTTATTTAAACGATATGCCATTGTTCCTGTATCTCTCATTAACGCAGAAATTTTCTCTGATGGTGTATTACCCGGTATTGGCACTGTGTCTAACCCTATACCGCAGACTGAGCTATACGTTAATAAGGAACGTATATCAAAATGTGAATTGATACTGCCTTGAGCAAGTCCTGTATCTTCCGTTAACGCCAGCATTAATCCAGAAAAACCGACAAGTTCAACGTCTTTAATTGATTTGAATACCTTAGTCAGTAATGATGACACTTCAACGGTACCTGATGCTCCAAAATATTCTACCCCCATTAACTGATAAAGTTCTACCATGCTCGCACAATCTTTAGAGGGAGCCGCAGAGCTATCAAATCCAGAAAAAGCATATGATTGATCACAACTTGATTTTTGAATGATATTATTAATATTGGTTATGTGATGTTGTAGAGCAGCACTCATCACCTCGTAATAGCCCTTAAATTTGTCGTTATGGCTTTGGTTATCGGTAGATTGGTTGTAATTGGTGAGTACATTAACCAGTAAATCAGGCGTTTCTAATCCAATAACAAATCTATCGCCTAACTCTTTACGATGGTAACTTGCTGGAAAATAGGGAATAAGTGGTTCACAGTTAAAATTAACGGTAAAATTGAAGTTACCTTCACCCCTAGGCGTAATCTGGCTAATTCTCTGTACTGCTTTTACTGATTGCTCTATCAATTGGTTATCTAAAACCCCGAATTCATCAAGACTAACATTTACACAAACATTGCATAAATCACCAAATTCCTTGATCAATTCTGGCAGGAGTTCTATTTCCTTTTTTGATCTCGCCTCGCCAATGGCAAACCGAATTCTCATGCCTGAATTATTAGAAGCCTTTAACAACGAATTTAAATAACTTAGATCATCGCTAGCAGTCTCTAAGTTGTCTGTATTAAGATACTCGCCAAAAGGGTTGGTAACAATTCTAATTGATTGAACTGTATAACCTTTAGTTTTAAATTCGTCTGACAAGGTTAAACAAAAAGAAGAAGCTTCTTTTATTTTGTCATTCCAATCCCCTTTATTTTCATCCAAAGATATAAAGGTGGTTATCGTACGTATTTTACAAAGCGCTTTATTGTTATATGGCAATTTCAACTTCCTACTGAAATAAATATCAAATTATCTAACACCGATTTAAGGGCTGATAATTTTTTGTTAATATGTTTTACGCAGCGAAACCGAGCAAACGGTTAACAGTGCCACTTCAAAATTCCTCTTAGGCTGAGTTATCACAAGAATTTTTTTTGAGCCCTTTAGTTGGAATCGTACACGTTTTTACTTTACTGAATATACTATACCTATTTCTAGCAAGTAAACGAGAGAAGTAATTCCTTCTCTAATCTGCTGATTGTTTGGGAAAAAATTCCATAATCTCCGTTACTATGCCTGATGGATCTTTAAAAGCAGCATAACGACCCCATTTATTTTCATAGGTTTTTTTATGAACAAAAACAACACCTTTAGATTTTAATTCTTTAATGCTTTCATCCAAGTTTTTAACCGTAAGCACCAAGGTTGAATTTGAATTAAATCCGTGACTATATTCTGCTGCTTCCATAGTTCCTTGAAACATGTACACATTGTGTGAGCCAATTTTGAGCTTTACACTGTCTTCATATTCTTCGACAACTTTAAGGCCAAGTATATCTACGTAGAATATTTTGGAGTCAAGCAGGTTATGAACGACTAATAAGGTTGATGGATTGTGCATATTCGATTTACTCCATTTTCAGCTAATACTTTGATATAAATACAAATGATCATATCATCATTTTTACGACAAGCGCTATATTGATGCCTGCTTTAATAGGAAATTTTCTTTGAGTAGGAGTTCACAAGTAATAACATACATAGGAATAAACGGTATTTTTATATAACCAGACAAAAAGACTGGAATGTGAACCAACTCTTCATCTCCGGTCAAGTGAGGTTTCTGATTTCAAGGCTTAGAGGCTAGGTTATTCTTTTTGACAAACTAGCCTCTGAATAGATGAAAATAGGTTGTGTTAAGTCCGACTAACCAATGCCTATAAGCCTTTTCAATATTGTTAAATGCAAAACCCTAGTTGGAATTTATAACAGCGATTTACATCGCCTCAATCCTAATAACATTAAAGCCAGTAACCCGTATATTGCACCGCCTGACGAAGTGCTTTGGGCAGCGGGCTTACTTGCCGTCAAACTGAGGGTTCCGTTTGCCGTTAGACCTTCGGTATCCGTTGCAATAATTTCAATGCTATAACTTCCTGATGTTGATATAGAACCAGTAACAGTACCTTCTTTAGAGATCACTAAGCCGCTCAACTGATTTCTATTTGAGGTTATTTCTCGTTTTTTTTCCAGCAATGAGCAAGCGTTATCGCTTGTTTTAAATGAGGCCAATTTAAAAGACTTTCTTGGTAAACTCCGGCTTTACCTTTTAGCTTGATCCCATAGGCATTTAACCGATAAGCAAGAATTGAATAAAACGCATCAACGACTCCAGCAGAATGAAACATAAAAGGTAAATTAGCTAAATCAAAAATATTTTCAATGCGCGTTAACTCCTTGTTAATGTCACCTGTCAACTCTAGTAATGGATCGACTTGCTCTAATGAGAATGGACATGTTGATCTAAGGCCCATGAAACCCGAATGTAATTCAGAACACAAACTGCGCGCCAAGGCTCTTTCTGAACTTGAACTAGGATAAAGAGCACCTTCAGCACATTCGTTAAAATACTCCGCAATGGCCAGTGAATCATGTATCAAAAAAGTACCTTCATTTAAGCACGGTACTAAACCCGTTACCGAGTGTTTTAATATCTCTGATTTAAAATCTGAGTGGGACAAATCAATAACATTAACGTCAACAGCTAATTGTGCTATTTGACTACATATCCAAACCCTTAATGACCATGTTGAGTCAGTACCAACTGTTAATTCCAATAATTAAACCCCTAAATATAAATTGATTAAACACCTATTCTAAACCTAGACAATCGTTAGCCGTTCCGCTTAATTTTCATATGGTGCGTATTTAATTGATGCTGCTCCTGTACACTTTTGCCAACCGCAGTAATAGCCCAAATCTCACCTTTGGAGCCTTTTCCATTTTTAGCAAAACCTTTATTCATAAGGCTATGAAGGTAATCTGTAGTTTCTGCTTTACTGATACCCGTCTCACTCGCAATAGTATTGATATATCGCCAAGTGTACCCTGACTTTTGCAAACAGATCAGTATACAATTTTCATCGTGAGTCAACTCAATCTGTGCTTTAGCCTCTTCTTTTTGCTCAATAGTTGGCTCAGTCTGATTTTCTAACATAGTATGAACCATGTTCATTTCAGCTTCAAAACCAGCCCCTTTGAACTTAGATATTTTATCAATATTTGAGAATGCCAACCCAATAGAGCCTGCTAAAATAGCGAGCCCCATTTCTGCAGAAAGAGATAAGAACCCATATATGGTACTGATGACTAATAGTACGATATATGATGAAATTTTAAATAGTAATTTGATAGCTAACTCCTGTATGCATAACGTCCATTTAACGGACTGAAATTTGTTTAATTACCTTGTTTAGCAAAGCTCAATACTGCCAACGATTACTTTTCCGTAAACATTCTAGTTAGCCTTTTTGCCAAATGCGATAGGTATAATCCAAGTTTGAGCTAAAGCGTTGCTCAAATACCTTATGAAAATACTTGGGTACTGCGGGGAAAAAGACATCACCTTCAATATCAGTATGAATTGTTGATATATGGAGTGTTTCAGCGCGATTTATAAGTGCTTTATAAATTTCACCGCCACCAGAGACAAAGACATGATCGGTAACATTCTTCAGAGTAGAAAGTGCATTTTCTATCGATGAAAAATAGAAAACATCACTATCCTCTGAATTTATTATAGAGTGGGTAATTACGGCATACTTTCTATCGGGTAATTTACCCATAGTATCAAAAGTCTTCCTGCCAACAATTATCCATTGGTTAAATGTCATGGCACTAAACAATAACCGCTCACCATTTACTGACCAAGGGATGTCTTGTCCTGAGCCGATCACCCCATGTTCAGAAACTGCTGCTATTAATGATAATTTCATCGTCTCAATCGTCAGTTTTATTTTGTACCGACAAGTTAAACGTTTTTACATCACAATGACTACGCAGGGCATCACAACCTCTTATAATAAACCTGAGACTTGATAGGTCTTTATCTTGAAAGATTTTATTGCCTAGAGTGTCACTTCCAACAGAGCAAGATATCTTATTGTCATCAATGTCACATTGAACTTGACCTGTTGCATTTGGACAAAGTGAAAAAGTAGTACTACCACACTTAAGCGCTACTATTTTATTGCTATCAGAATGTACCGCCCCCTTAGTCGATAAATATAAATCTATTCTGTAAAATGCAGAAGTTGGTGATACCCATTGAACTTCAAAGGGAGTACCTGCGGTAGTGGTAACCTGCTCTCCTTCGTAATAATCTTTTGAATCAAATCTGATATTTTGTAAGGTAAACTCCGCTACATCATCTTGTAAGTCAACAATATCTTCAACTATTTCGTTAGTGTCGCTCCCACAAGCGCTAAGCACTAATATACTAATGGCTAATATAATATGTTTCATGAATGTCCTTGTTATAAATATAATGTGGCCCATACCTGGCCTTTCAAATTTTATTGTGATGCTTTTATGCTTGCGGCTTAATTGCCTTTAGAAAATAACCCATAAGTAAAGAAATTAATAAAGCAAAAAAAGAAGCAAGTCCTGATACGATTAACACAGTTTCAACAATGTTGACATCTTGGCTGTTATCACCCTTTGAGCTCAAAAAGTCAGACTGGAAATAAAACATAATAAAATGTGATAAAGTAACAATTAACAACGTTGAAAAAATTGATGCTTTCCAAAACGAATTTGGTAGCTTCCAGTGAACGCCACCTGCAATTAATACAGATAATCCTGCTAATAAATAGGATACCATCTAGTAAACCTCTCGAATAACATAACGCCTGTTAACAGGCTAAATATAGTTAGCTAGAATAAGCGACGATGGAGCAAATGCCAACAATATTTTGTTCTTAGTTAACAGATTGTTATGAAAATTCACTACGGAATGTAGAACACCCAAGTTGCTTGCCTTTGAACTCGATAAAATTTCCTTCATGAAATGACATCTTAAAGCCTTGTTTTTTTAACACGGCAATAGAAGCTGGGTTATTATCTAAAACTTGCGCTTCTAGCTCATTAATTGAATATAAGTTTTTGGAAATACGTTTTAATTCCGTAAGGCAATAACTAGCATAGCCCTTACCCGCTTCCTTTTTTGCAACACGATAGCCGATTGAACAACGATTGTTATCGGAGCATATATCTTTGAGGTTTCCCCGTGCCACAATGACACCATCGACAATAAGAACACCTGAATACTGGTTACCTAAGACATTCTTTACAATAGAATCCGATATATGTTCTTTAACTCCTAGGCACGAATAGAAATCATCTCCTCGAGAGGAAATTAATGATTCAAACCATTCTCTATTTTCTAATTCAAATTGAAAAAGAAGATCTAAATGTTTGTTTGCTAACGTTTCGAATACCATAGATTAGGCCTTATTTATAACGCCTCGAGATGAGACAATAAATTGTTGATTAACATCTGTGACTAGGTGATAGGCCAACGGTTATTTTTGATTTTAAATGATTTTTTATGTTTGTGACAATAGGTACTCATAAAATATTGTTTCATTTTTTTCGTTCTGCCGGTTAACAAAACCAAGCTTTTGGAGTAAATTGGCTGAAACTATATTGTTCGTCGCGACACCTGCAATGAGTCGCGTTATTTTGTTCTCATGATTAGTGAAATCAAGTAAGCCTTTGAGTAACTCAGTTGCGTATCCTTTCCCCCAGTATGCCTCACCAAGAAGATAACCAATATGAGCATCACCACCATCTTCGACAAAGACAAATATAAAACCAATTAACCGCTTTGTGCCGGAATTTTTTACCATAAACAAACGGCTTTCCGTCACCATGTTGTTATACCAACCTTGAGCATCAGAAAGCGACTTAATATTTTTAAAATGAGGAGGAAGGCACTCTACTACTTTTGGCGTTAACAATTCAGAGATGCAAGCTAAGGTTTCAGTTTCCTGAATACCACAGCAGACTTCGTTCACAGATAACCTTGATGTTTGATAGGTACACGACAAAATTAACACTCCATTGGGATTAAAGCATAACGCGTTACCAAGTAACGTTAAAGTTTTGGCTTAATGTGTTGGGAAACGTTTAAAGCCAAGGTTACCTTTCCGCTTAAGTAGTTTGTTAATCATTTTTTTTACTGGCCTTAGCGTAAAGATACGCAGGTAAAGCACAGCTTAAACCAATTGTTAGATTGAGCACTATAAATAAATAGGGTTTAGGTGCATTTATTTCTTTTGACTCTACAAACATAAACAACCAAAAAACAAACGATGCAATGAGTAAATCCGCGCTAAATCCGGCTGCTGCACCATTTACAAATAATGACTCAATAAATGCAGATAAATTTAGCCCCTCAGCATGAACAAATTGAAAAAATAATATGTATGGGATTATTCCACCCAACACAGCTAAAAAGAGGTATATATTTTTCATAATTTGGTGTGATTCCTTAAATGCCTAATGCCTCGCCAAATGGCAACGATAAGGGGTTAACATATGTAACCAAGGAGATAAAACCAACTGTTATTTACCTTTTTAGCGACTCGTTACAACTCTTTGTAATATAAACGATAATAGTTATCATTTATATTGCGCCATTTGATGCAACCTGCTATTGTGATATTATCACATTAATAAAGGAGTTGTAATGCAAGCAAATATTCACCCTAGTTATCAGAAGGTCGTTTTTCACGATACTGCAGCCGATACCTATTTTGTCGTGGGGTCAACCATGAAGTCGGAACGAACTATCGAATACCAAGGAGAGACATACCCTTATGTAACTCTCGATGTTTCAAGCGCTTCGCATCCATTTTATACCGGCGAACAACGGGTAACGAAAAAGCATGGTCGAGTATCTAAATTCAAAGACCGATTCGGTAGTATTGGGAATAAAAAATGAAAGTATTAAGTTCACTAAAAAGCGCAAAAAACCGTCACCCAGATTGTCAGATAGTAAAACGCCGAGGTCGTATTTTTGTTATTTGCAAAACGAACCCTAGATTTAAAGCTGTTCAGGGAAAAAGTAAAAGTCGCTAATGCTTTCAACTGGGGTAGATGATCACGGTAAAATCGATATTGTCGTTATCAATTGAATATAAGGCGTCACGAAGGGAGATAATAGTTGGTTAATAATGAATAACGTAGGAGTAAAACCAACTATTATTTTCTTTTAATGAATTGTTTACTATAAAACTTAAACTCTAACGACCTCAGGGCGAAGGGAATAAAATATAAATAAAACCTCACCTTTTTCTCTATCGCCGATATCACTCATTGTTAATGCAGACATCACATCATCAACAGCAGCCATATATTCGTGGTCACTAATATTCATGTCTTTGTGAGCAGTCCGCATATCTTTACCTTCATACACCTGAGGACCACCGCTACCTGAAATAAAAAACTTAGCAACAGTATCTTTTAATTGAGTAAGATCAGAAGAGGCAAATCTAGCTGATATACTGATGTTTTTTGAATGTAAATCAACAACATCGCTTGATATTTTACGAATCCCTTGCTCTCCACCTAATCGTTCAAATAGTGTCTTATCCATGGTAACTCTCCCCATAAAATTAAGTCCTTTAAGATTAGTTGAAGAAAGACAATATTTCAAAATCCAGAATAACCTGTAAAAATAACGCTTATGCTAGTCTGCGAAATTCTCTCGGAGATACACCTATGAGCTTTTTGAAATAACGGCCCATATGACTTTGGTTTGAAAACCCGACTTTAAGGGCAATATCAGCCAGTGTAGATTCAGTATAAGTTAACGCATGTTTCACATGTTCAATGCGGACATTAGTCAGATACTCTTGTGGTGTTTGCGCCAGACTTTCCTTGAACATTCGGCAAAAATGGTATTCACTCAATTGGGCTAGATCAGCTAACTCAGATAAGTATATTTGTCTTTGAAAATTCGCATGGATAAAATCACAAACAAGCATGCAAACTTTAGGTGATAAGCCGCCTTTTAATGGCGATTTAATTTGTTTATTGCCCATTCCCTGTAGCATAGAGATTAATATGGTATCTGTGACTTGCTCAAGGACTAATTGCATATCATTATTATGCCAATTGGCCTTTGCCATATTATGGCGGAATAATGCTTCTAGCCCTAAATCTTCGGTAAAGGTAAGTTCTGGCAAGTCAATTGTTCTGGGATCTATATCAAATACTCTTAACGCTAATCGTTTGATATAGGTATCATCAAAATATAGGTGCATAAACTCCTGCGTATCACCAAGTTGCCATTGACTATCAGCACCTTTGGGCATTAGACAAAATTTTCCTGGTGCACCTTTCTTCGCATTAATATCGGTTCTAAATGTATTGTAACCACCAGATAAGTACATGCTTAAGGTATGCTGCTTATTATTAACATACGCTATATGTTCATCATTGTTTCGGTAATGCGCCCATGTTAACCCATGGATTAAAGACTTTTGCCTTACGCAGGTTTTTTTTGAAAGCTCAAAGGTGATTGGCTTTTGGTCGTGATTATTTTCAATGACAGAGTTCATAACATAACATTAACGGTTAACCATAAAAGGCTCAAGCATTCTCACAACAATAACCGCAATATCGTGTTAGTTTACTAAATATGATGACAGAAATCTTGTATCTTCAAAGCGATAATAAATTCTTTATTTGATTTGAGTGACTGATAAATGACTGCCTTTTTATATGCTTTAATGATTTTTGTTTGGGGATTTTCCTGGATTGCAATAAAGTGGCAACAAGGCAATGTAGCCATGGAAGTTTCTATATTATATCGATTTATCTTTGCTGCCATGGTGATGTTTGTGATCGGAAAAGTATTTAATAAATTACAATCCGTGAGTATTAACGATCAAAAGTACTTTGCGCTACAAGGTTGCTGTTTATTCTGTTGTAATTTTTTATTTTTTTATAGTTCTACCGCTTATATTGCGAGTGGTTTAACAGCTGTTATTATGGCTACTGCACCAATTTTTAACGCCATTCACGGTCGCTTTATCTATGGAACAGCAACCAATAATAATTTCTGGCCGGGCGTAGTGGTAGGTTTAACAGGTATTACTAGTTTATTTGCAGCTGATTTATTACAAACAAATTGGTCACAAGAAGTAGTTTTAGGCTTATTTTATGCGTTGGCTGGTACTTGGTGCTTTTCAATTGGCAATATGATCAGCATTCGAAATAGTAAAAATAAAATCCAACCCTTTACGGCAACAAGTTACGCAATGATTTATGGCTGTATAGCCCTATTAATTATTATATTATTTAAAGACTTAAGTTTTGAAATCGCATTGAACACACGTTATTTGGCCAGTCTTGCCTATTTAGCTATACCGGCAACCGTCATTGGTTTTACCGTCTATTTATTATTGGTTGATAGAATAGGAGCAAATAATGCCGCTTACTTATTGGTGATCACCCCTATCGTTGCTCTAATGCTCTCAAGCATGTTTGAAGGTTATCAATGGTCAGTATATTCAACCTTAGGTTTACTCTGTGTTGTACTAGGTAATGTTATTACTCAAATTAAAAAGCCTATACTCTCTTTAAGTAAAAGCTAATGTCTTCTTAAACTGAAGAATTGAGACTAAAAAGAAACCTTTATGCCGTGTTAATAATTCATTTATTCAGTATTAATTGAATCAATTAACGTGCGCTATTTAATTATCATCAATGCGTTTATTTAATCAAAACACGCAATATAACTAACGAAATAACTAACCGATTAATAGGGGCCGAATTTCCCCCTACTTCATCACTTAAGAGGAAAACACAAAGGACTGTACAAAAACACAGCATCGGTAATATGATTGAATATTAGAAAAGATATATAAATGCTTTCAGGATTAATTATCGAATTGTTTACGCATTGCTATTTTTTCTATGCCGTGTGAGGGAGTCCACCTTTTGAATTCAACAAAACCATGTTTTTTGTATAAAATGATTGCAGGTTCATTGACTACTGCCGTTTCTACTGTGATTTTAGTTGCATCAAATCCATCAAGGATAAATCGCATTAATTTACTTGCGATACCTTTTCTAAAGTATTTTGGATCAACTGTTAAGCTATTAATTTCTAAATGCTTATTTTCTACTGCTATTTCAACGACTGCGGCAAGACAACCATCGACAATAAAACCATAGAACTCATTGATTGAATTTTCTATATCTTTTACACCCCGTGATAATGGAGGAAAATTAAGAGTACCAATAAGCTGTGCCTCTACTTGATAGGAGTTTTGGAAAACAGTGTAAATTTTATCTGCAACATCTTTATTCATATTTTCTAATTTTGTTATCATAGTTTGCCTACCTTACTAATTTGCTTATTTTTTGATGTTTCATCTTCAAGGCTTTACTTAACATTATTAGTGGTGCAGCAAAGCCTTAGCAGAACAATGTTATAACTGAAGTGCAAAAACTGTACTTTCATCATCATAACCGGGGATAACAAATACCCCTTCAGCTTCAAAACCTAACTTCTGTAATACCCCAATTGAAACTGTGTTCATTGGCGCGCTATAACCAAGTACTTTCTTCAAACCTAGCTCATTTTTAGCATGCTCCAACATGGCTTGCGCTGCTTCCATGACATAACCCTGGCGGTGATACTTTTCGAGAACCGCGTATCCAATATCAAAGTTTTTAACATTTTCACGTTGTAGTAAACCACAAGTTCCTATCGGCGTTCCACACTCTCTTAACGTCACTAAGAATAAACCAATGCCATATTGCCGATAACTTTCTTGCGCCTTTGAAATAACACTTTCAATGGCATCATCAACCGTTCGTATGTTTTTGTCTCCTATATGCTCAAGAAAAGTCGCTTCATTGTATTGAGTAATAATGAAACTCGCATCCTTTATTGATAGCGGTCTCATGGATAATCTTTTTGTCGTGATTATTTGAGTTTTCATTTAATTAGATTCCTTTAAATACCGTTGTGGCTTGTTACGGCCTTTAAATTTACTTGGTAGCACTACCGAGCCAATAACGACTAAAATGCCAGTTATAGTCCAGACCTCTATAACATCATCAAATAACCAGTAGCCTAAAATGGCCGCGAAGACTAAACCGCTATATTCTGCCGGAGCAAGCATACTAGCATCTGCTCTTCTAAGTGCATGAATCGCTAAATAGGTTATGCCGATTGATAATAAAGCGAGATAAAAACCTGTACTAACTACTGACATTTCTATTGGCATACCTTCCCAAAGAACTAAAGGTACAATAAAAACTACACTATAAACATTTGACCAAAACAGCGTCACCATAGGGTGCTCTTTATCAGCTATGCGCTTGAGGAACACGCTGTTCAACGCAATAGTGATAGCACCAATAAAGGCCATAACAATGTAAATGTTCATTTCGCTTGGCCGTGAAATCATTAATATGCCACCAAAACCGGCACATACAGCCACTATTTTAGTCTTGCTGAGCTTCTCTGATAATAAATGCGCACTTATCAGCACGAGTATAATAGGTGAAGTATAAATAACGGCTGTTACCGTCACTAAAGGTAAATTCATTAAAGCTATTAGAAACGTCACATTACCCAGTGTAATGAGCAAACCTCGATAAAAATGTGATTTGTAATACGGGCTAAAAGTTAGCCCTCCAGGTAAAGCCATCAGTACAGGTATTAGCATCATAAGTGCGAACGCCTGTCGGTATAATATTAATTGATAAACAGGCACTTCAAGCCCTAGTTGTTTAACTAACACTGAACTTAAGGCGGCAAGTAAATGTACTCCAAGCATCATCATCAGTGCATATTTTATATTCATCATTGAACTCCCCTCTTACTCATCATTAATAAAACTCATGATACAGAGAGCTAATCCGATTGATAAATGATAATACTTACTTTAGTATGAGTAAAATTAATACTAAAGCAGTGGCATGCAAAATAAATGCACCATATAACTTATGTATAAACATCTCCCTCCTTTAAAATCATTACGGGTGTTCGAATCAGCAGCGCGGAATATGAGCTTTAGTCTAGCCGCACAAGAGTTGTTCGTTACCCAAAGTGCTGTCAGCCATCAAATACGCCAGTTAGAGCAGTTTTTAGGGAAAAAACTTTTTATCCGTCAAGGTAAAATATTATCTTTAAGCGGTGCCGGAAAGTTATATTTTCCAACGGTACAGCGCATTTTTTGCTCTCTTGATGCGGTTAGTGCCAAAACCATGGGCCAGTTATCAGGCATAACTCGTTTGGCAGTATATAGCTCTTTTGCTTTAAAATGGTTAGTCCCCAAATTGCCAGAATTTCGCAAGTTGCACCCTGAGATTGATTTACGTTTGACTATGGTAACTGAGGCTGATGTCGACTTAGATTTATTGGGTGTCGACTGCGGTATTAGCATACGCTGTGATAACCCCGCTTATCATTTCGCCCACTTACGCAGTGAAGAATGGTTTCCCGTTTGCAGCCCTGATCTTTATGAAAGTTTTTCCCAGTTACCTTTCCATGAAGCTATATCGCGTTATCCACTGCTAGAAGGTGAACACCAAAACTCTGAAAATGACTGGGAACGTTTATTTAATAAGTTGGGTTTATCTCCTGGTAAGCAACAACCGATTCATTTCTTTAGCCATAGTATTTTGTTACAGCAGGCGGCCATCGAAGGACAAGGCATCGCTTTGAGCACTGACATATTGGCTAGAAATGATATTGAAGCCGGTCGTTTGGTTAAAGTCCCGCTTCAATTTGACAAAACTCCGGACATTTTTAACCATTTTTATTTATGTTGCGCTTTGGAGCGAAAAAATGATGTCGCCATCATGGCATTGCAAAAGTGGCTTAAGAGTGCATTTTTACAAGACGATAAACTTTTTTAAGTAGAGCCTCTGTACCAAAATAATTGTTAGCCATTTAGAGCACTGCGACTAAATTTTCCCGGGACTTAATATTTTTTGGTAAAAGCAAACGCCCCGTGATGAGACGACTAATGGTCGATTATCATAAACAAGGAAGGAGCAAAAAAACCACTGTTCTTTGCCCTTTTGACTGACTTGTTAAGCGCTGACTACATCTGACTGGAAGTATTGAATAACTTCAGTAAGATCTAAGTCAACATACTCTTTTGTATGCAGCTCGATAAAATGTTGCTTGAAAGCAGCTTCGTTTTCAAACCTTTCCCATAAAATGAAACGGTCTTTTTTCTCGGAGCAGTGATGTAATGTAAACAAACTGCAGCCCGGTTCTTTTAGTGTTTTATCACACAATATTTTTAATGCTGATTTCGCTTCACAAATCTTATCTTTATTTTTTACTTTTAACTCAGCCGTTATAAAGTAGCCTTTTTCGAACATATCAAATACCCCTTAATCTAAATGAAGGAATATCTTACAAGCTAGAGTTAACTCTAGGTCAAGAGTTCATTTTCTTTTTCTTGGTAAGCCTCAACTTTATAGTTAACAATATCGAGTTCGTCCTGTAGGCGCTGAATATCAGATCTAAGTTTCTTAGAGTGTTCTACCAGCATATTTTTTCTATCTGATATGCTCGAATCTCCGATTGATCTTAAGACTGAAAATCGCTTGATATCTTTAAGGCTCATTCCCGTTGACTTCAACCTTTGAATCCAAATCAGCCAAATTAGGTCAATTTCAGAATATACTCTTCTGCCCGAAACATTCCTCGCTATATTGGCTAGTAATCCTTCTTTTTCGTAATATCTCAACGTATGAATTGATAACCCAGAGCGT
>Ga0209395_1003686_pt1 | contig 18672 bp, 12 predicted proteins | sample GOMGulsemesocosm_3_FD_184635 | JGI IMG/M metagenome (GOLD analysis project Ga0209395, IMG submission 184635) | Methane-oxidizing microbial communities from mesocosms in the Gulf of Mexico - GOM9D Gulf of Mexico (SPAdes) (version 2) | ecosystem: Environmental > Aquatic > Marine > Cold seeps... | reverse complement strand
TGAATGCAGATTTTTGTTTTCCTTGCATCCAAGCATTAATCAACAAAAGCCCTTCGGTAATCCAGATAAAAACAAAGAAGGATAAGTCGAAAGTCGGGCTGTCTGAGTGCTTGAAAAAATTATTGACTAGAATAAATAATATTAATGGATAGCCTATAAATACCAACAGCCAAGTTATTACTCCAGACCAATCTCTCTGGTTATTCCTCGACGCTAACTGTTTATAAATAATAATAGGGATAATTAAACAACTAAATTTAGCCAACAAAGCCAACAGCGGTAACCACTGTGTATTATCTGAGCGATTGTTCATCATAACCGTGCTCAATAATACCGCCACAGAAAACGGCCAAATCTGCCAATTTATGCCTCGGCCAATCATTGCCATGAGTTGGTTCGCTTGAGTGACTAGGGAATTGATTTTTGAATTTAGTATGTCCAAACTTTTCTCAATTTTACAGCATCAAATAATAATTAATCATTTTGAACCGATAGCGCCAAAATGTCATGCATAGTCGTCAAAAGAATGATTAACGTACCGAAACAGATGATCAACAGCCCGATTAGAGCGTTTGACACAAACAAGGATGAATCGAGTGTTAATCACGAAAAAATGGACTTTGGTCATCAAGCCATTTTTTTAACTTATTCGTTATGATTTACTGCCAATCATCGAAATATAGACAAAAATCAGAAACGTGAGTGGTAGATAATGTTAACAATAAAGCAGCTAAACAAAACTTATAGTAACGGTGTCAAAGCATTAGATAATCTAAACATAACAGTTGAACATGGCATGTTTGGCTTATTAGGTCCTAATGGCGCAGGGAAGTCGTCTTTAATGCGAACGCTGGCTACACTGCAAAGCCCTGACAGTGGCGAGATTATTTTCGATGGGGAAAATATACTCACTAACCCCCAAGCTATGCGAAACCATCTTGGCTATTTACCACAAGAATTTGGTGTATACCCGAATGTCTCAGCTTTTGATTTGCTCAATCATTTTTCCATTTTAAAAGGATTAACCAGCAAGCCCGAACGACTAGAGCAAGTTAATGCCTTACTGCAACAAACCAACTTGTACCAACACCGCAAGAAATCTGTTAGTAGTTTTTCTGGTGGTATGCGTCAACGTTTTGGTATTGCTCAAGCACTATTAGGAGCGCCAAAAATTGTTATTGTTGATGAACCCACTGCCGGGCTAGATCCACAAGAACGTAATAGGTTTCACAACTTACTCGCAGATATTAGCGAAAAAACTATCGTTATCTTATCAACCCATATTGTTGAAGATGTTAGCAATCTTTGCCCTGAAATGGCAATTATGGCTGCCGGAAAAATCATCAAACAAGGAGCTCCAGACCTGTTACTCGAACAATTGTCAGGCTGTATTTGGCGTAAGCAAATTTCTAAAGAGGAAGTTGAACAATTTCAGCTTACACATAACGTGATAAGTCAGCGTTTAGTAGCAGGAAGAGCAGTCATTCATATTTTAAGCGATAACTGTCCAGAAGTTGGTTTTGAGCCTATTAAGGCGGATCTTGAAGACCTTTATTTTTCAGCGATAAACACAGCAGTGGCCTAAGGAAGTAAATAATGATGTTATCTTTACTTAAGTTTGAATGGCAGTTTCATAGTCGACAATGGGTGTTTTATATTGCTTTATTCGCCTGCGTATCATTTGGCAGTATTTTAATGTTTAGCCAGTCGGTTGACTCTGAACTTTTAATCTCTGGTCCTTATAATCTAGCGAGAATTATTTGTATTCTGGCATTTTTAATGTTGCCATTTTTGGTGAGTGCCTTTGCCGGTAACGCCATTGTCAGAGATCGTAATGCAAAAATTACTGAATTAATATTTAGTACCAAGGTATCTAAATGGCACTATCTGTTTTCAAGATGGTTAGGCTTAATACTCATCTCCAGTTTATTATTTATCACTGCTGGCCTCGGTATGTTGATAGGGCTAACGCTACTTGATAGTGTGCAATTATCTATTTTTGAGACAATGGCCGCTATTCTCTGGCCGATAGTAGTGTTGGCTCTTCCGGGTATAGTACTCTTAGCCACTATATTATTTGCTGTAGGTTTGTTTAGCAAAAAAAATATCACCATTTACATTGCTGGCATTATGTTCTTTTCGGCATATCAATTATTGCTCGTCAAAACGGGGTCGGCATTAATGGCTAATCCCGCGACAGGTAGTGCAACATTGCAATTTATTTTTTCCTTATTAGATCCCTTTGGCTCTTCGGCTTTTTTTGAGCAAGTAAAGCTTTGGGGTCCAGTAGAGAAAAATTCACAATTTATTCAATTAAGCGGAATATTGCTTGCTAATAGATTATTGGTGCTAGTCTTAGCTCTGGTGATTTTTATATTCTGTTATCTGAAGTTTTCCTTTAAAACGGAACCAAAGCTCAAGAAAAATAAGCTTAATATTAATGATCTGGGATCGTCGAAATTACTTAAGGCACTTGACCCTTATAATTCTGTAGTCCCCAAAATAGGACTGTTTTCAAACTGGTTGGCTTTTCTGTCTCAAGGGAAGATTGAATATATTGCTACCATTAAAACTCGCTCGTTTTTAGCCATATTATTATTCTGGTTAGTGATTCTTATCGGAGAAATTATCTCTGGGTTCGTCCCAGGGGGCAGTCTGGTGCCAACTCCTTTCGCTGGCACCATGGAGGCACTATGGCGTTTTCAATATGACATGCTTCCGCGGTTCATGAGTTTTTTCATTGTGTTTTTCGCTGCGGAAATTGCTTGGCGAGAACAAGATTATAATGCAGACAGTTTCATCCATGCGAGCCCTGTTGGTAATATCAGTTTATTCTTCGCGAAATGGATAGCGTTGCTGTTTATCCCATTAACCTTAATTACGGTCACTATCTTCGTTAGTGCTAGCTTACAGCTAATTTATGGTGGCATGATTGAATGGCCTGTTTATTTGTCCCTTTATTATTATTGTGGATTACCCATGGTGTGTGTGGCTACTCTTTGTTTGTTTATTCATAATATCAGTTATAACAAAGTCATCGGTATGACTATCAGCTTATTAGTGGTGATTTTTGCTATATCTCCGGCTGGCGATTACATCGGCCTTGAACACCCAATGTTTAGTTTTTCCAGTCATCCATTGCTGCAATATTCTGACCTAATTGGCTTTTCGTCGACCTCTGATGCCTTTGCTGGTTTTATGAGATTTTGGCTAAGCATATCTTTAGTCATGCTGTTATTAGGATATGGGTTATATCGACGTGGCTCCATGGTTTCATTAATTAACAGAGTGAGTTTTATTCGCAGTCAGTGGGGGCATGTTGGCATTGGATTTTTTCTTATGGCGACTACCCTGAGCAGTTATTTAGGTTACCAAGTCTATTATCAAACTAATGAAGTTGCTCATTATCAGTCTAATGACGATGCAATAAACTGGCGAGTAGGTTATGAGCATAAATACCTGCAACACCAACACTTGCTCAGCCCGACAGTTTCATCAATAAAAACCCAGATGGACATTTACCCAGCGCAACGTCGGTTTAAAATGAAGGCGCAATATGTTCTGCATAACCCTCATCAGGAATCATTAGAAGAAATCCTAGTAAGTACCAATGTTAAAGTTGATTATACCGAAGTGAAAATAGAGGGCGCTAGCTTAAAAAGCTATGATCGAAAATACGGGCAATATCTTTTTCAACTCAACAAACCTATGTCATCAGGCGCTAACCTAAACATGAGCTTTTCCGTTGCACAGCAGCAAAATGGCTATTTAGGTTTGGTCGCAGATAATTTGATTGTCCCTGGTTTTAGTTACGTTCGTGCGATTCGTTATATGCCATTTTTTGGCTTTAACAAACATAATCAACTGCGTTCACCTTCATTACGAAAGCAGTTTGCTTTGGCTGAATTACCTGTTGGTAAATCATTAGAGCAAGCAATTAGTGAACAACAAGGTGGCTTTTCTATAGATTACGACTGGACTAACTTTGAAACCGTAATCTCTACTTCAGCAGATGAAGTTGCTATTTCTCACGGAGAATTAGTCGCACAATGGCAGGAAAATGGCCGTAACTTTTATCATTACAAAACTAACGGAAAAATTAGAAATGCACTTGCCTATCTATCTGGTCGATATTTAGTAACTAATAGAGTAGTCGATGGTGTAAACCTGGAAGTTTATTATCATAAAAATCATCAACAAAATGTGGAACACACCCTAGATGCAATGAGCGCTACGATGGAATACGCCAATCAAAATTTTAGCCGTTATTCTGCAAAAGACTTACGGTTATTGGAAGCACCAAGAGTGTTGGGGTTGACGGGCTATGCCTTGCCACAAGTGATGCTTATTAGTGAACATGGAGGTTTTCGTGATGATTTAACTAATAACTCGAATCCACACTTAAATACTAACTCAAACCAGCGGTCAAGCTTTGATCAAGTTTATCGACGCACCGCCCACGAAGTTGCTCATCAATGGTGGGGACATGGCCTTAATGGCGCCGATCAAGAGGGTGGGTCAATATTAGTCGAAACATTAGCTAAATATACTGAGCTGGTATTGTTGGAGCAAAAGTATGGCAGAGAATATGTTAGAAAGTTGCTAAAACACGAACATCAACGTTACTTTTTTGGACGAGCACGCAGTAGCGAAAATGAGCTACCGCTTTATCGTGCTGCTGCCAATCACCTTATTTATTCGAAAGGAGCGATTGCCATGTATGCGCTGAAAGAAGCACTAGGTGAAGAAAGTATTAACAAGGCATTACGTCTGTTAATAAATAAGCATTCGTACCCTAAACCGCCAGCAACAACGCTGGATCTCATTGCCGCTTTGAAAATGTTCTCACCACACGCGCAAGAAACATTAGTTGATCTATGGTTTAAAAATATAGAAATAGATGACTTATCCATTGCATCTGCGAGTTATCAAAAGTTAGGTGATGCTAGCTACCAAGTGGATGTCTGTCTCAAAATTGAGCAGATAAACGAAAGTAAACTTGATGTACCTAAACCGACAGCAAATAAAACACCCGTCTGGCTTGGCGTATTAACCAGTCATCCTGATGAGCTAGTGACGAAAGACAGTGACAACGAGGTTATAAAACTAGAGCAAGTGAACATCACTAATCAAGAAGAATGTTTAAGTTGGACGGTCGAGGAACAACCAAGTCATGTCGCCATTGATCCCTTCTATAACAGGTTAGATCAAAACCGAGACAATAACGTCATGGTCCCGGTAAATGCTTTGCTTAACTAACAAAGCTAGCTGAGAGCAGGCAACCGATGTTCGAGATTGTCTGCTTTGTGATACCAATGTTTTATCGTAAATTAGAAATTTAGCTTTACTTTAAGGAAAATATTTATGTTCTTTCGTCCAGTTAATTTGGCATTTTTTTGCTGTGCATTATCTTTTACTGCGATGGCTGTTGAACCGTCGCCCGAGCTAAAAACAACAAGCGTAAGCACAGAGGTTTTAAATGCTCACTATGCTTTTTATCAAGGGGACTGGGGATCTGCTAAGCAGCTGATTAAATCTCAATCTAAACGTAGTGGGTCAAATAAGGAATCATTAGCTTTGCTGCAATTACAAGCAATGGTTTGGGTCGCACAAGAAGAGGATGGTAAGGCAACAGAGTTATTACTGCGTTTGCAAAAGCAACACAATAATAACGCAGAGGTGTATTTTTTTGCTGCTGGTTTATGGAAAGAATTAGCACATCAAGTGAGTGTATTTTCTAAAATAAAATATTATAGCCGCGCAGTTGAAGCTTACATTCGTGCAGGAGAGTTAGCGCCTAACAATGCCAAGTATGTGAGAAAACAAGCGAGCTCATACGCACAACCTGAAATGTTCGGTGGTCAGGAAGGTATGCAAAAACCTATGTTGCCTAAAATTAAAACCCTGGATGTTCAATATGGCTTAGTCGCGTCAATGGACTTAGCCCAGAATGAACAAGATCATAAAAAGGCTAATCAATTAGCTGAGCAAGCCGTTAGCGAATATCCTGACAGTTTTTTACTTGTTGAACGCGCCGCTCAAATGCAGTGGACTTTAGAAAATGATAACAGAGCTCAACAGTTATTTATGCAAGCTTGTAATTTTCCGGCTCAAACAGCGTCTGACAGAATGGTTTGGATAACGAGTTGCTACACTGTGGTTTATTTAAGCCTGAATACCGACACAAATCACGCATTGGCTGTTACAGCGATGCAACGCTTGCTCAGTGTAAATACCTTAAAAACGGCTGAAAATGATCAAGCAAAACTATATTTAGCTGAAATGGCAAATAAAGCAGGAAATAAATCATTAGCTAGAACGACTTATCGTGAGCTTGCTAAGGAAAGTGTCGATAAAAAGATTAAAAAGAATGCACTTAAAAAACTGAAGCAGCTGACTTAAAATAATAGTGTAAATTACTTATCAAAGTAGCTATTTGGGTATTAGTTAATTTTATAAAGATATAAAGTTGAAATTATGCCTGTTTTAACTAATAGATCGGTTGATTTTTATGTCATTATGGGGTTTAATTCGCTTTGTGGAATATTAGACTAAATACTCAAATGTGGGTTAGTTTATTATTCTCAGCAGAAGAGGAGCAGTAGCTAGGTAAATAACACGAGGAACCACCATTCTTTCGACTGTTATTGATGGAGACTACTGCCGAGAAAGTTTAGCGAGTGGCGTTAATCTTTCGGTTACTAAGGCTGAATCCTTAGGATTGTCACCTCTAGTTAGAATTTTAAAAAATCTAACTAGTTTATGGTGGAGAGCTTCTGGCTGAAAAGTTAAGTTTCCTTACTGTAAACGTTTCTCCATTCAGTCATGCTCTTCCTTGAAGTTATAAAGTTATCCAATTATTTACATTGGAACTTAGTTAGGGAGGCCTTAAAATGTCATTATCATCTTTTACCGTTGCTAAATTTGGCGGCACCAGTGTCGCTGATCATCAAGCTATGCTGCGCTGTGCAGATATTATCAAAAACGATCCAAGTAATAAACTTGTCGTTGTTTCAGCCAGTTCAGGTGTTACCAATTCTCTTGTGCGTTTGAGCCAGAAAAATGTTTCTGATGCAGAGCAAGCTGAAATTATTGCTAATATTCGTGCGATTCAATTAAATATCACCCAACATCTTACACAAGAGCGACAACTCAACGAGCAAATATCAACACTTCTTGTAGAACTTGCTGATTATTCTAAAGCTCAGTCACTTAACTATTGTCCACGTATTGCTGATGCCATTTTGTCTTATGGTGAACAAATGAGTTCTCGAATATTTGCTCAAGTACTACAGTCTGTTGGCGTAAATGGCGAAATGCTAGATGTTCGAAAGGTCATGAAAACTAATTCGTTTTATGGCAAAGCGGTAGTTGACCTTGAACAATTACAACATAACTGTGCACAAGATATTGCTCCACAGCTTGCTAATAAAGTTATTGTTACACAAGGTTTTATTGGTCAAGACGAAGAAGGTTATACCACAACATTAGGTCGTGGCGGTTCTGATTACAGTGCGGCACTTTTAGCCGAAGCACTCAATGCCGATAATTTAGCTATCTGGACAGATGTGGTTGGTATATTTACTACCGATCCCCGTATTACTGACCAAGCTCGTGCAATAAAAGAAATTAGTTTTGGCGAAGCTGCTGAAATGGCTACGTTTGGCGCAAAGATTCTTCATCCTGCGACGTTAATCCCCGCAATGAGAAAGAATATCCCGGTATTTGTTGGTTCAAGTAAAGAACCTGAAAAGGGCGGTACTCGTATACAGAAGCATGTTGAATCAAGCCCGATCTACCGCTCTATTGCATTACGTCGCGAACAAACACTCGTAACAGTAAAAAGCCCAGCAATGCTTCATGCTAGTGGGTTTCTTGCCAATGTTTTCACCATTTTAGCTAAACATGAGCTAAGTGTTGATTTGATAACCACCAGTGAAATTAGTGTAGCATTGACGTTTGATAACCCTACGGGGTCTACACAAGCCTTATTAAATTCAACAGTTGTTAAAGAGTTAGAACAACTTTGTGAAGTAACGGTTGAACATGGTTTATCGTTAGTCGCTGTTATTGGCAATAAAATGCATAGAAGCAACGGTGTTGGTACTAGTGTATTTGATACGATTGCGGGCATTAATGTCCGGATGATTTGTCATGGCGCAAGCGAGCATAATTTATGTTTTCTCGTTGATGAACATCAAGCAAACGAAACGGTTGAGAAACTTCACAACGCTTTGTTTGCATAATTTATCTCAGCATAGCGCTTTAGCTTTAATACAGTTACCGCGCTTTTTTTGTCTCCTGTATACTAAAAAAGATAAAACACTTGGCTCATTTGAGTGGTGTTTTATCTTTTTTAATTTTAGAACGGGAGAATCTTTTATATTATTCGTAATCTATAGGGTCAGCAACGTTATTATCGCTAAAGGCTTCTAAACGCTCTTCGCAAGCACCACATTTTCCACAGGCTTTTTCACGTCCGTTGTAACAAGTCCATGTTTGGTCATATTTTAAATTCATTTTTAAACCGTCGGTTAAAATATCACTCTTTGTCACCGTTAAATACGGGCTAAATATTTCAACTGATTCGTAATTAGCAATTTTACACACGTCATTCATTTTCATAACAAATTCAGGACGACAGTCAGGATAAATGGCATGATCGCCAGAATGAGCGCCATAATATACTTGGCTAGCTCCCGTTGAAACGGCATAACCCACGGCGAGTGACAATAAAATCATATTACGGTTAGGCACAACCGTTGATTTCATACTTTCGGCTTCGTAATGGCCCTGCGGGATGTCAATGTCGTCGGTAAGAGAAGAACCCGCTAGTAATTGGTTAATCGCTGAAATATCAATTACTTTATGATTTACCTTCAAAGACTTACAAACATTACTCGCATATTCTATCTCTTTAACATGGCGTTGCCCGTAATCAAACGTTAAAGCGTATACTTCTTTACCATCTTGTAAGGCACGATTAAGCACAGTGAAGGAGTCCATGCCTCCGGAATAAATAACAACAACTTTATTGGTCATTTCTAAAGTCTCTTAGGGTATAATTAATGTCGCACATTTTACTTCAATTTCCCTTGGCAATAAACAGGCAAAGATCACGATGACCTTAAAATATAAAATTAATGAATTATTTGAAACTATTCAAGGTGAGGGGGCTTTTACAGGTCAGCCTTCTATTTTTATTCGGTTACAAGGTTGTCCCGTTGCTTGTTCATGGTGCGATACCAAACATACCTGGGATATTAACCTTGAAGATGAAATAACATCTTCTGCAATGCTGAGTAAAAACGAAGAGACTCAAGCATGGTCAGCCCTTTCAGTTAGCGATATTGTTGACGTTTTTATTGCACAAGGTTTTCAAGCAAAACATGTAGTTATAACCGGCGGCGAACCGGCTATGGTCGATTTAATTCCGCTTTGTTTAGCGCTTGAAGAACAAGGTTTTACTTGCCAACTAGAAACATCAGGCACTTTTGAACTTCAAGTATCAGAAAAATGTTGGGTAACTGTATCGCCGAAAGTGAACATGAAAGGCGGCTATAAAATCCTTAACTCTGCAATGGTACGCGCTAACGAAATAAAACATCCTGTCGCTACAGAGCAACATGTCGATGATTTAAAAGTATTATTACATGAGCATAATATTGTTGATACCCAAGTGTATTTACAACCGATCAGCCAAAAAGAGCGTGCTACGACATTGGCAATAAAAACCTGTATTGAAAATAATTGGCGTTTGTCGGTGCAAGTGCATAAGTATTTAGGGATTGAATAACGTGTAGTTCCATGATGTAAATATCCCTTATTTCTATTTAAAAACAGCTTAAATTAAGAGTCTCAACCACCATGAAATGTTCTGTATATATTGCGACAAGTGCTGATGGCTACATAGCCACACCCGAAGGTGGTGTGGACTGGTTACATACTGCGGGTAAATTAGATGCAGACATGAGTGCAAGCCCTGACATGGGATTTAATGGCTTTATTGCATCCGTAGATTGCATGATTATGGGGCGAAAATGCATGGAAGTAATCTCTAGTTTTGACTTAACTCCAGAGCAATGGCCTTACGGTGATACTAAAATCTATGTGTTAAGTCGCTCAATAGAAGTACCTCCTGAAAACTTACGAGGTAAGGTTGAAATGTATTCAGGGGATATTCCCAAGCTAATAAGTCAACTTGAAATTAATGGTTTTAAACATGCCTATATTGACGGTGGAGCAACAATTACATCTTTTATTAACCTTCAACTTATTAATGAAATGACCATTTCTAAAGCCCCCGTTATTTTGGGTCAAGGCATTCCACTTTTTGGTAAAGTTGATAAAAGTATTAAGCTGGTAAATTCGAAATCTGTTTCGTTTCCCAATGATTTTGTTCAAATTAGGTACACTGTCAATTACGCTTAATTCAACCTTTAAAATTTGCTTGATAATCCATCAATAATTTATAATATTATGGACAATTAAAATGGTCATAAGCTAATGGGGTTGGAACGTATAGAGTTAACTAAGTACCTTGTTCTCTTAAATAACCGCGTAATAAAGTGAGCAAAACATATCTGCGTTTTATCAGGAAACTTCAGATGAACAACCTAATTCATTGTTTAATTAGGTTGTTCATATTTCTTTTCATCTGGCTTTACTTTTAGTATGTAATGGCTGATATCAAAAAATTTCTAGCACATCTTTAACATGTGATGCCTGTATCAATGTAACCCCTTTAGTTTCTAATCGTTTATTGTAATTGCGTTTAGGTAATATGATGACTTTAAAGTCATTACGAATAGCTTCTTTAACACGCTCTTCACCTGAAGGCACTGGTCTAACACTGCCGTCTAAACCTATTTCTCCAAACGCGATAGTATTGACCGAAAATTTATGTTCTCTAGATGACGATATCATTGCTAGGATCAAAGGCAGGTCAGAGCCGACATCTTTAGTTAAATTTACCCCTGAAACAACGTTCACGTAAATATCATTACCACCAATATTCACTCCCATCCGACTTCTCAATATGGCTAAAAGCATTTGCATACGTTTATAGTCAAAACCGACCCCACCCCTGATCGGGTTCTCAGCTTGAGACTCAGTTACCAGTGATTGAATATTGATTAATAAAGTTCTGCCGGTATCGTTTGATGCATAGGCCATGTTGCCACTTGATTCAGCACCATCTTTATCCAAAAAAATGGCTGACGGGTTTACAACATCTTGCATGCCTCTGGCAGTCATTGCAAAAGTGGCAATTTCTGTTGTGTCACCAAATCGATTTTTAGACGTTCTGAGTGTTCGGTATTTACTATCAGCTTCAGGTTCTATTTTACACATGCAATCGCCAATGTGCTCAAGTACCCTAGGCCCAGCCATATCACCTGATTTAGAAACATGGCACACTAAAATGACGGTAACCCCATGCTCTTTAGCGAGCCTGTTTAGCATAGCAGCGGATTCTTTAACTTGAGTAACACCACCTGGAGAATTTGGCAGCGAACTAATAAATGCAGTCTGGATAGAATCAACCACTAGAAACTTATAACCATCGGTGACCATTACATTACAGATAAGCTCAACATCACCGGAGTTCATAATGTCAATTTTTGAAATATCTGCTTGTAATCTTAAGCCTCGGTCTCTTACTTGACCTTTAGACTCTTCACCAGATGTATATAAAGATTTACCGATTTGGCTTAAATGAGCGCATGTTTTTAATAACAATGTACTTTTACCAGCACCAGGGTCACCCGCTACCAGAATAACCGAACCTTCAACAATGCCGCCGCCCAAAACTCGATTAAACTCAGAGCTACCAGTATCAAACCGAGTTAAATCCATATCAGAGACTTCACTCAATTTACATATTTTTGCATCTTGCTTAGAGTAACCTCTATGAGCGCTTTTACTGGGTGTGCGCTGCGTTATAACCTTGGATTCTTTAAACTCTGTGATGCTATTCCAAGCTGAACAACTTGAACATTGACCTAACCATCGAGGATGATTTTCACCGCACTCAGTGCAAACGTAAGTTGTTTTATCTTTAGCCATAATATTCTTAATAATTTATTTGTGGGGTTAATATATCGCGCTAATCATACTGTTTAATTAGCAAGTAACTAGAGCCAACACTGTTAATCGGTTGGCAAGTTGTGGGTATATATTAATTGTATTCGCGCATTTAACCACAAGCTAAGGTAAAGAAGCAAAAAAATAGTCTTCGTTAATATAAGTGATTTTTGATAGCTTTCAATTTAGCGTTCTTGGCTAGAGCATTGCCGACTAAAATTTATTAGGACACATGAGAAAGAAGACGTGTTTTATTATCTTCTCGTAATGTAATTGGTGTGAGGAAGTATTCAACTTTACTACTCGAAGCTTATTGTACATTTTGATCAACAATCTTATTTTTACCATACTACATAATATCTCTAAGTCGGCTGCCAAATTCACTATGCCATTTGGCTTGTAACTTGTTGTAAATCAAAGTAGATAACTTATTGAATTCGTGAAGTCTCATTTTCCTGGTGTGCAAAATTAGTATTTTCTAATCAACATTTAATTACAAAATTAATTTGCTAAGGAATCTATATCATCGTGGAATAAAGTAATCTTTAAAAAGTTTACAAAAAGGTAAGTTTTTACCGCCAATTTGTAAAAAAATATCATACAATCAACTTTATTTTTTTCTAAATAAAATGTAACCTATTGATACCTATTAAGTTGATGTTTTAGTCTTAATAAAAATGTTGGGTTTCTAAGTGTTTGATAATAATAAAGGAATTGATTTTGAAAGACCTGAGTAACGTGAAATCTGTATTGTTTGTTTGCATGGGCAATATCTGCCGTTCGCCAAGTGCTGAGGCCGTTTTTCGTCATAAAGCCAATGAGCATAACTTGAAGCTTACAATAGACTCTGCAGGGACTGTAGGCTCGCATGTACGAGAAAAGCCCGATCATAGAGCACAAAAATTTGGTGTTGAACGTGGTTATTCATTCGATAAAATTAAAGCGCGTAAGGTCACCGAAGAAGACTTCGACAACTTTGATATCGTGCTAGCAATGGATGAGCATAATATGAAAGATCTTAAGAAAGTTGCCCCTGAACATCAACATGAAAAAATTCAGCTGTTTTTAGAGTATGCTGAAAATCATGAAGAACTAGAAGTTCCAGATCCTTATTATGGTGGTGCTCGAGGTTTTAAATTTGTTCTCGACTTAGTTGAAGATGCTAGTGATGGTTTTATAAAACGATTAACTTAATATATTACATAAAGAAAAGCCGCTTAGATCTTAATCTAAGCGGCTTTTTGTATTTTATAGGTATTTAGCGCTTAGACTGAACGGCAGCCGCTAATTCGTCAAGTAAAGTGACACTGGTGTCTAAATTAATACAGGCATCTGTAATACTTTGGCCGTATGTCAAATTATTTACATCAACCACTTTTTGATTTCCTTCAACCAAGAAGCTTTCAACCATCACACCAAATACTGCTCTATCGCCTTGCTCCATTTGTTTTCTTAATGAACGGGCAACATCAATTTGTTTATTATGATCTTTATAGCTATTGCCATGGCTACAATCGATCATGATACGATTTTCTAAACCAGACTTTGCTAATGTTTCGCAAGCGGCTGCAATATCGCTCTGATGATAATTAGGTTCTTTACCACCACGTAAAATAACATGAGCATAAGGGTTACCATGTGTTTGATAAATACACATTTGACCACTTTTATCAGGAGAATAAAGCACATGGGGGACACTTGATGCTTTTATAGCATCAACTGCAATTTGTACATTACCGTCGGTGCCATTTTTAAATCCGACAGGACACGATAAAGCAGAAGCTAATTCACGATGAACTTGACTTTCAGTCGTTCTAGCACCAATAGCACCCCAACTTATTAAATCAGAAATATACTGACCAGTAACCATATCTAAAAATTCAGTACCTGCAGGTAAACCAAGGGAATTAATATCCATTAACAGAGAGCGGGCGAGGTTCAGACCTTTAGCAACATGAAATGATTTATCTAAATCAGGGTCACTGATTAAGCCTTTCCATCCAACGGTAGTACGAGGCTTTTCAAAATAAACACGCATCACAATTAATAAATCACTGCGATATTTGTCGTGTAATACTTTTAAATGTTTCGCGTAGTCAATGGCAGCAGTGGTGTCATGAATCGAGCAAGGGCCAATAATAACTAATAACCTGTCATCTTCACCGCTGATAATAGCTTCAATGTCTTTTCTGCTTTGAATGATAAAACTAGCGGTTTCATCATTGAGCGGGATTTGCTGTGCTAATTCCTCAGGAGTTACAAGGTTCTCAATTAGCGTGGTTCTAAATTCATCCGTTTTAATAGTCATGATTTTCTAATGTTTAAATTTTATTGATACCGACAAATAAATAAACAGCTCATCGGCAATAGATATGGGGGCTAACATAGCGAAATTATGCGCTATTGTGAACCAGTTTTTACAACTAAATTTAAAATTTACCCTCTATGGTGTTTTTTCACCAATATATTAAGTGTAAGCGATTCATTCATTTGTTTAACACTATATTTTATCCACATTTTTCATGTACCTCTTTGTTTACACTAAAGCAAAACAATGAACGTATATCAATATCATTTCGTATTTACTTTATATTTTAAATATGTGATTAATATCTCAGATACACTCCAGATGCATCTGAGTGTGTGTTAGGTAATTTAAAATAATAAAAAATAAGAGAGATATATAATGCGTTTTACACTATCGAAATTAAGTTTAGCAATTATGGCAACCTCCTTGGCGATGCCAGTATTTTCTGAAGAAGTACAAGAAGAGACTACTGAACGTATTTCTGTTACTGGCTCCAGAATAAAGCAGAACAGTGCACAAATGGCGACTCCTACCACAGTTATTGATGCAGCAACTATTGCTCAGTTTGGTGTAAAAAATATCGGCGAGCTCATGAATAAACTACCTGCATTAATGGATGGGATTTCTGGCGGCAATACCAACCATCAAAATGGTGGTAATACTAATAATGCCGGTTTAGAGCTGGCAAACTTACGTGGTTTAGGAACTAATCGTACATTGGTATTAATTGACGGTCGTCGTCAAGTGGCAGGTAGTGCAGGAACTGCATCTGTTGATATGAGCACAATACCAACCTCCATGGTTGAACGCCTTGAAATTATTACCGGTGGTGCGTCAGCTATATATGGAGCAGATGCAGTAACGGGCGTTGTCAACTTTATCATGAAGAAAGACTTTGAAGGTTTTGAATTTGAAGCGTCATATGGTGAAACTTCTGAAGGTGACGGTGAAAAAGAAGATCTATCATTAACTTGGGGTAAAAACTTTTCTAAAGGTAACTTTGCTATTAATGCCTCGTATTCAGATCAAGGCGAAATAGCAATAGCAGATCGAGCTTATGCCAATGTAAACCCTGCCTTCACCAATCATCAAGGCATGCCAGTTTTACATGTCGATCAACGATTTCAAGCATTAAGTGAAGAAGGACTTTTTTATGTGCCCAATAGTGATTATATCTTTGATGGCACTCATGAGGCACCTTGGGGAGGGAATCTTCCACAATTGCCTATTACTCAAGTAAGTGGGCCATTTTATCCTATTTTTGCAGACTCTCCGATCAATCCATTTGGACCTTCGGGCTATGATACTTATACAGTAGATAGAAATACTGGGCAGACGAGAGATTTTATTTCAGGACAAAATTGTAATACCGTCCCTTGTGATGGCGGTGATGGCTTTCGTACTTCTGAAACAAGTACATTGCTTGCGCCAAGTGAACGTTTTCTGGTAAACATGCGCGGTAGTTATTACCTCAATAATGATCATCAAATTTTTGCTGAAGCTAAATACTCTAAAGTCGAGTCGGCGGCTTCTGGACAAGCCAGTGTTTTTCACGATGATAACTTTGGCCCATTAATTCCAATGAATATTAATAACCCTTTTACGCCTCAATTAATAAAAGACGCACTAGCAGCAAATAATCATACAGAAGCTGCATTAGCCGTTGTTGGTCTGGGTATTCGTTCATCAACGTCGCGTGAAACTACACAGTTTATGTTTGGTGGAAATGGCGAGTTAGGTGATTATGGCTACGACTTCTATATTCAATATGGTGAGACCAAAGGTGATATTGATAATCAAGACCTACTATTATCAAAATATTATCAAGCGTTAGATGTTATTGATGACGGTAACGGTAATGCCATTTGTCGTGATAGCAGTGGCGGATGTGTTGCTTTTAACCCGATAAACAACTTAGCTTCTTCTGCAGCACAAGACTTTGTTTCTGTGAACTTACATACCGAAGAAACGGTTGAACAATTTGTTGCAAACTTCGTCATTAACGGCGAATTGTTGGAATTAGATTCAGGTACTGTTGATTTTGCATTAGGTATTGAATATCGTGATGAGTCAGCTAAAAGTACACCTGATGCGTTAACTCAAACCACGCAAGAGTTACCCGACGGAACCGTTGTTGGTACTGCACAAGTAGGTACAACGTCTGGTGTTAATATTGAGAGTTACTCTTATTTAGCAGAAACTGATGGTAGTTTTGATGTCGCAGAGATATTTGGTGAGGTTTTAATTCCGTTAGTTGAAGGTGTTACCGGCATTGAAAGTTTAGATTTAGAGTTAGCAGCACGTTACAGTGACCATAGTGTTACTGGTGGTGATGTTACTTGGAAGTCAGGTTTAAATTGGACAATAACAGAGCAAGTGCGTTTACGTTCAACTTATTCTCATGCGGTACGTGCGCCTAATATCAATGAATTATTTTCACCTGAACAAGTCGGTGCTGTTGATATGGTTGACGCTTGTGACTCAGGCAGACTCGATGAAGGTGTTAACCCAACAAATCGTGCCGCCAATTGTCTAGCGCTAGGTATCCCTGCTGATTTTAACTCAAGTGCAGAATTTGGCACACGTGGTGTTAAAAGCAATGGTAATGAAAACCTAGAACCAGAAACCGCTGATACTTTAACGATAGGACTTGTTTTTAATCCTATGGATGAGTTAAGCATTGCGATTGATTATTGGGATATCAGTATTGATGATGCGATTACTACGTATTCTGCATCGGACGTTTTATCTAATTGTGTTGATAGTTCTGCACTAAATAGTAAGTATTGTGACCTTGTGACACGTGATGCTAATAATCAAATTATTAGTGTTGCTACACAGTCAATTAATGTCGCTAACTTTGCCTCTTCAGGAACAGATGTAGATGTAAATTATCATCTTGGATTATCAAGCTACGGTGAATTGAACTTTAATTTAAAAGCCACTTATTTAGATGAACGTCAATTTCAAACCAATATTGAATTCCCTGATGATATCGATGAGCAAGCAGACAGAGCCGGGACACCTAAAGTCAGAGGGTTATTTTCCACGGTTTATACCATGAATAATTTTACTGCGAGCTGGACCATGAACTATGTCGGTAGCAGTGACTTTAACAATGTTGCAACTCCAGACCAGTATCCTGATTGGTTTGATAATGAAGTAGGGTCTTACACTTATCACAGCTTATATTTTAGCTACGTGGCGACTGAGGGCCTTTATATTTATGGCGGAGTAGATAATGTAGCTGATAAGGCTCCACCGGGATTACCAGGATTGAACAGTGGTACTTCTTTATATAGTGGTGTTGGTCGTCAATTGCATGCAGGCGTAAAATATAGCTTTTAATTAAGAAAACTTAACTAAAGTTAATAATTGAAAACGTGAATACTACTTAAGTATTCACGTTTTTGTATTTTAAACAAAACTATCATTAGCCCATGTGCTAGCTAATATTTATAACGCTGTAAGCCTGTTTCATTCAGAATTTTGGCAGATATTTCTTCAACGGAAAACTTAGTGCTATTAAGGAATGGAATTTTTTCTTTCTTATAGAGTTTCTCCACTTCTCTTACTTCCATCCTGCACTGTCTTGCGGAAGAATATTTACTGTTTGCTAGTCGTTCACCACGTATATCAATTAAACGTTGTGCGTCAATCGTTAAACCAAACAATTTCTTTTTATGTGGCTTTAAGAAGTCGGGGAGGGCTAGTTCATCCATATCATCATCAGTAAAAGGATAGTTTGCCGCTTTAATACCATACTGAAGCGCTAAATACAGAGACGTTGGCGTTTTACCCGAGCGTGATACACCAACTAGAATAACATCAGCATGTTCATAATTGGTGACGTTTGTACCATCATCGTTGGCTAGCGAGTAATTAACTGCGTCTATGCGGTAATCATAACTATTTTCATGAATGCTATGTGTTCTATGAGCTGTAGGTTTAGCTTCTAGTTTTAATTCTTTCTCTAATGGAGCGACAAAGTGTTCTAAAAAATTATAAATAACGCCGTCACAACTATCTATAATTTCTCTGATATCGTTATTAACAAAAGTGTGAAAAACTAAAGGAGGCTCACCAGTACGCTTAGCCGCCTTATTGATTTTTAACTTGGCAGCTTCGGCTTTTTCAATAGTTTCAACAAATGAAATAGTATCGTGATCAAACTCTGTTGGGAAAAGTGAAAGCAAGGCATGACCAAAAACCTCTGATGTAATGGCTGTGCCATCAGAAATATAAAAAGCTGCGCGCATTTAAAACCTCTTTATTATCAA
>Ga0209395_1003684_pt1 | contig 18678 bp, 13 predicted proteins | sample GOMGulsemesocosm_3_FD_184635 | JGI IMG/M metagenome (GOLD analysis project Ga0209395, IMG submission 184635) | Methane-oxidizing microbial communities from mesocosms in the Gulf of Mexico - GOM9D Gulf of Mexico (SPAdes) (version 2) | ecosystem: Environmental > Aquatic > Marine > Cold seeps... | reverse complement strand
TGCGTTGGTAGGCCTCCTCAAGCGTCGCGTAACGCTTGGTTTGGCGGCCTGAGGCGCCTCGCTTCTGCTCTATCCAATCGCGCAGGCGTTCGTGCCTGGGTATGGCGCTTTGCTCGGCGACCATTTTCGGCGAAAAGCCTAAACCTTCGATCAGCACTAGGCTCTTCACCTTTTCCGGATAGAGTCCGGTAAAACGTGAGCAGACCATGCCGCCCATCGAGTGGGCCACAATGGTGACTGGGTCCAGCTTCAACTGATGGATGAGCTGGGCTATGTCGTAGACAAAACCAAAGCTCTGGTAGTTGCCGTCTGGCACCCAGTCGCTGTCACCGTGACCGCGCAGGTCCGGGGCAATGACATGCCAATCTTTGCTGAGTTTCTCCGCCACCCAGTCCCAGCTGCGGCAGTGATCCTTGCCGCCGTGCACAAGCAACAGTGGCGGTGCACTGGGGTTGCCCCAGTCGACATAGTGCAGGTTTAAACGCTGGGATTTATAGCGGTGGGATGATGGGCGTGATTGCATAGTTTCTCTCTTGATCACTCAAAATTGATGACTCGATTATAGGCAGGCAGTGGTGGCGGGTAAATACTGCAATGTGTACCGAGCGGACTGGGTAGTCACCGCACTAATAGTGCAGGCAGGTCGCTGTCTGAAGTGAGTATTGTTTTCTCTGCCGCGTACGGGTGTCGTTCAGGGCCGGATATTTGGCGCTCAGTGACGAGGCAGCTCCGCTTCGCTTATCTATAATCAGTGGCTAGATGGCCAAATGTTAGCAGAGGCGTCAGACGTCCGGCCGCACTCTGTAGCAGATCGTGATCTGCTACAGACCTTGTTGTGATTAATAGGAACCAGTCATGAGAAAAATTAAAAAAACATCACCCGCGCTGTTGCCCTTGTGTTTAGCCCTACTGGGCGCGCCGGCGCTGTACAGCAGCAGTGCACTGGCTTTTACCCCCTCCGTCGACAGCAAAAAGATTGCTCAACAGGATGAAATCGCCAAGGAAAACTGGGCCTACTCGGTGGGAATACAGGCGTTTGTGTTTGGTTTGCCGCTGACCATTTTTGAACGAGAGCGCGGCCTGCGCCTCAATGAGAAAAAGCTTGAGCGGGTTAAGCATCTCTGCCCCTGTGCGCCCACCAATCAGGTTGGGCATATGAGCAAGCTGGCCACCGCTGCCGATCAGCTGCCCTACACCCCTAACAACGATACCGTTTACAGCGGCGCGCTGCTCGACCTCACCGATGAGCCGGTGGTGCTGAGCCTGCCGGATATTCACAGCCGTTACTGGTCGGTGCAGCTGGCCAACAACTACCTGGAGAACATCGGCTACATTGGCTCGCGAGCGACCGAGGGTAAGGGCGGCCACCATGTGTTTGTCGGTCCGGATTGGCGGGGCGAACTGCCCGAGGGTTTGATCGTGCATCGCATGCAGCACAACACCTTCTTGGCCGCTGTGCGCATAGGCGTCGTGCAGGAAAAAGCGGGCGACCTGGAGGCGGTCACCAAACTGCAGCACCAGATACACACCACCTCACTGAGCAACTGGGGCGACCCGGCAAAGTTCGGCCAGGTGAAACCGCTGCGTAATACAGTTATGCCCAAGCGCTATCAGGGTGAACTGGCCTTCTTTGAACAGCTGGCCGACCTGTTTGTTCGCGTGCCGCCTGCGCCAGAACACGCCGCCGCGCTGGCCCCTTTTAAAACCATTGGCTTGGAGGTGGGCAAGCCGTTTGATACCTCATCACTTGATGTCGCCACCCGCAAGGGTTTGGTGCGCGCGCTGGCCGATGGCCGCGACATCATGCGCTGGAAGGTGAAATATCGCGGCACCGCCTACGACAGCCGCTGGAATAACCTGCACGAAGGCACCTACGGTTTTAACTACATCAACCGCGCCGAGGGCGCGCTGGAAGGTTTGATCGTGCACGATCGCGAAGAGGCCGTGTACTTCAGTACTTATGAGGACGGCACTGGCCAGTTGCTTGACGCCAGCAAGGAGTACCGTTTGCACTTTGCCAAGGGCGAACTGCCGCCGGTGATCGACAATGGTTTCTGGTCACTCACCATGTACGGCACGGATTTCCAGCTGGTGCCCAACGCCATCGACCGCTTCGCCATTGGCGATCGCTCGGAAAGCTTGAAGTACAACGAGGACGGCTCACTGGATATTTACATTCAGCACCAGCCGCCAGAAGGCCACGAGGGCAATTGGTTGCCGACGGCCCCAAGCGGTATGTTCCGTATCAACTATCGCATCTACCGCCCGGCGGCCGAGGCCAGCAACCCCGAGACACTGCGCAAGTTTATCCCCGGCATTAAAAAAGTAGACGGCTAAAACCGCTGCAAGCCGTTAGAAAAAAAGCGATAAAAAAAGGTAATAGAAAAAATTAAAAAGCCGTGAGCCTTATAAAGGCTCACGGCTTTTTTATTGGATGTATATTCGATGCGAGCAAGTTTTTCCTGCTCTGGTGCCCTAGCTGTGTAATTCAGAGACGCACACCTCGCTGCCCCATAACCGGCTCATAGGTTTCTGTACTTTTTCTGAATTTCCACTGGTCCAGAATGCATCGCGCCGATGAACGTTTGTTTCACGTCGAAGCTTGTGATGACTCAGTATTCGACACAATTGCTTGACCACGGGAATCGTTGTATCAATGATTTCAACGTCATCGCCTACCACTTCCTTAATGGTTGAGGTTAGAAACGAAAAATGCGTACAGCCGAGAATTATTTTATCGCAACCGGCGGATAACAGAGGTCGGATATACTGCTCGGTTATCTCCCGTGCGATTTCACTGTTGTGCTCTGTATTCTCGACCAGAGCAACAAACTTCGGGCAGGCCTGGGTCTCAATTCTCACCGTCTTTGAGTATCTGGATTTTAGTTGTTTGAAGGAATCGCTGTTGAGGGTCTGTTCGGTTGCCAGCACGCCAATCACGCCGTTTTTACTGTCCAGAGCCGCCGGTTTTATGCCTGGCTCAATGCCGATAATGGGAATGGAGGATTTCGCACGCAGCGTATCAATGGAATGAACCGTGGCGGTGTTGCAGGCCACGACAATGGCTTTGCACCCCTGAGCAATCAAAAAGTTAACTATGTATTGTGAGCGCTCCACAATCACATTGTCTGACTGGCTGCCGTAGGGGGAGAAGGCTAGATCCGCGAAGTAGAGCAGGTCTTCTTTTGGCAGCACGGCCTTGATGGCACGGCCGATCGACAGGCCGCCCAGCCCAGAATCAAAGATGCCTATTGGTTTTTGTCTACTCATATCTTGTGTCTGACGGTGTTTGATTTGGACGCTAGCCCGGTGAGATTCATCCACTGAAGTGCAGCGCAAATCGGTAAATTAAGGGTTTTGTTATGTGTCGTTTAGCGGCGCCATTAACATGAGTATTTTATTTAAGTTTGTCACGGTGGTGGCCACTGACTTCCCGCCCAGCTGTGTGATGAGCGTGTTATCGATATCAGCCAACAACTGTCTGGCCTCTGACATTAATAACTCACCTGTGACAGTAAAGATGATCTTTTTTTGTTTGCCTATGCCATCCACCTGTTCCAGATAGCCGGCAAGGCAAAGCCCTTTTACAGTCTTTGCCACCATCTGACGGGAGACGCCAAGATTTCTAGCGATCTCTGAGCCGTAATTGTCGCCGCACTCCAGCTCGCTTAAAAAGCTTAGCGCTGCCGGTGTGGCAAACTTATAACCCTTATCTTTCAATGCCTTGGACAAATAACGTGATATGGAATCACTGACCTGCGCGGCTCCGAGAACCAACTGCAGTGCCTGGCTATCAACCATAGCCGTACCTTTTTGTGTCAATGTGGTTGACATGATGAAGACCTCGTCATACTCTTATGTCAACCAAGTATACATAAGAGGCAAGTTATGAACACGCTTAAATCAGCTTTACGGGCAAACGCAGCCAGCTGCATTGTTTTTTCGTTAATTCTCCTATTAAAACCCTCAGAAGTGGCCGTGTTTTTAGGGCGCGACACACCGGCCCCGGACACGCTATTACTGGTTTTGGGCGCAGTGCTGATGGGCAATGGTTTGCATCTCGTCTGGGCCTCGCTAATGCCGCGGCCAAGCAAACACCTGGTTTTATACTTTTCAGCGGGTGACTTTATCTGGGCTATTGCGTCCATCAGCTTAGTACTTCTGGGGGTTTGGATAACGACGGCAGCGGGCATCATCGTTTCAATGCTCGTGTCGGTGATGGTTGTTGTGTTTGGTTTGTTGCAGATGGTGAAAAGAAAAGAAATGGGGAATTGTTAGCACCGCGCAAGGCAAATAGTTAGTCTGTAGAAAACCAAGGCTCGGCTATTTTCTTTGATTGAATCGCTGAAAAAGCGCTTGCCGCTGAATACCCAGGCGCCTAAGCGCTGCTATTCAATCGGCGCAAAACCCTTACAGTGGGCGTGATGCCTATGCCCAAATCCTGCGCAGCCGGTGAAGCGTCAAAAACCGAGACACTACAGGCTGCAAACTGTATATCTACTCTGCAGGTATCCCTTTTCGGATCCATTAGCTACCATTTATCTCTTAAGGAACGCAGGCCAATAAACACGGACTTTGGATCACTTTTCTGGCCGCTGACGGCACTTTGTAAGTTGCTAATAATGGCTTGATTATCCAAGCGGAAGAAGGGGTTTATGCTCTTTTCAATGCCCAGGGTGGTCACGGTGCGAGTGTCGGGCGTTTCTTTCTGCACCTGAGCCAGCAGCTCTGCAGCTTGGGTGTTGCCTGGGTCCCGCGAGAGGGAGAATTTAAGGTTGTTCTCGATATAGTCATGACCTGGATAAATCTTGGTTTGCTCCGGCAAGCTATCAAGTTGCTCGGTAAAAGTTTGGTACAGATCATTCACATCGCCGCCGTTCCTACAGTTACCCGCGCTGGCGTTAAAGAGCGTGTCACCACAAAACAGGGAGGCTTCACCGGCCTCAGAGATTAAGCAGAGGTGGGCTTGAGTGTGGCCGGGTGTATAGAGCACACGCAAACGCACTTGATTACCGACTTTCACCAGATCACCTGCACTCAGGCCCACATTCACATTGGGGATGCTGCTCATAGCATTTTTGTGTGCGCAGATGATCGCCCCGGTGGCCTCTACAATGCCTGGGTTGCCTTCAATGTGATCGAAGTGTTCATGAGTGTTTACAATTGTGGTGATCTTGGCCGAGTGACGTTCGGCCTCGGCGAGGCATTTTTCCACATCCAAGGGGTCGAGGATAATGGCTTCACGGGTTTCCTCACAGATAATGAGGTGACAATAGTTGTTTAAAAAATTGTCCATGTAGATTCGAACGATTTTCATGGGGAACCTCAGACGTTATTTCTTTACGGGTATCAGAATCAATAAGCAGCAGGGTGTTAATCCTGCTCTCGCTGGGCAAATATTATGCATTAAGCGGGTTGATCTTGCTTCGATTTGCGCAGTGCGTCAATCAGTGGCGCTACGGCCTCCAAGCACTTGGCAACGTCTGGATGGGATTTAACCAGGTCCAAGTAGGCACTGAGTTTTGGCCAGCGCTTGGCGTCCACCTCAAAACCTGTGTAGGTCGCGTTAATCACCGCCGAGATCAAAGAGATGTCGGCAATGGTCATGTCTCCGAAGAAGAACCCCTGCTCTGGCAACTGGGGTTCAACGTGATCAAATACTGGAGGAATAAGTTCATCAATGGCGTGTTTGACCAGATCTAGGTCTGGCGCTTCGCCGGTCATAAATGGCTTGCTCATCTGCGCCAAGTTAAACGACTGGTGGGCAAGGCGTAGGCTGTCCGGTCGAGGACGCACATTTATTCGCACGATACGTATTAAAGTGCCTTGTAATGCGAGCTACTTCTACTAAATGGAATAAACTCACCGTTAGTCTTCAGTGATTTCGCCAAAAAATCCAATGACACAGGCTACTTTATCTTGCGCATCTGTTTCTGTTACATCGAACCCAGATAGAAGTAACTCACCTCCTTGGTGAATAGCCCAGTGGTAACGGTGAAAGTTATGCTGAGAATCTACCCGGCTAGTTCGGGAGTAAACAGCACCTGGTATTTTGGACTTAACCTCGTGGACGTTTTGTTCAAACCCGTCAATGCCAGAAACGTCAATTGAAGGGTCAACAAAGCGAATATTTGAATTCAGTGCTTTTTCAAGGTGACTGCGAACTTGAGTAGAGTCGGGTTCGTTCCATGCTGCTAGCATGTGGTCAAGCGATTCTGGGTGGTTTGTCATTTGTTTTTCTCATGTGTCTGGTGAAAAGCCGAAATTCGAATAACGCCAAGGTATTGGGCCGACTGGAACGTAGCATAAGGAGGTTCATATCTTCCTAATTTAATTTGGTCTTCCATGCTGGACCTCCATGATGTAAATCTAACATTTGTATATCGCGCACACTCACTTTGTACCTGCCGTGATTTTGGTGCTTCTTTTAAGGTATTGAAGAGAAAGGACTTTTCAGGCGCTGTTTGAATCCATTCAAAACAATGTGAGGATTTTCTGTTTTTGTTTCTGGGCGGGGTTATTTCGATGTTTTGCAAATAACGAGGGTCCTGTTATTTTTCTTGCTTGGACGCTAACCCATTGATCTTAAAGTAACTTATTTTGGCGGTTGGCGCAAAGCGTGCGCATTCAGCTGCAGCGTAAACTGGTAAATTTCTCAGTCACAATTATGTTGTGTAAATATACAGTACTGGTGTGGTTTGGAGGTGTTATGCCCAGTCCGTTTATTGAGTCGCTTAGACGGGATATCCGTTATCACGATCGACGCCACCCAGCCGATATGGGGGCGGAGGAGGTCAGGACTTTCCTCAGTCATCTGGCCAGCGATCGCCATGTTGCCATTAATACCCAAAGATCGCCTGGAGCGCGTTGGTGTTTCTCTACGCCAAGTTTTTGCAGCTTGTATTGGTCCGAATACATGCAGTCGTTCAGCGGCTGTGGATAAAGCGGATTCTCCTCTGTCATAGCACGCTATATTAATACGTAAGCTAGGTACGCTGGCCATCGTTAATCTTGCTGTCATGTTGATGCTTGGGCCGCTCAATGATTGCCCAAGCGGTATTCGGGAGGCATTATGTTATTACTCATTACCTACGTGTTGATTGCCTTGGTTTTCTCGTTTTTATGCTCCATTGCCGAGGCGGTTTTGCTGAGTGTCGGCCCGGCCCACGTGGCTTTATTGGAAAAAGAGGGTAAGCCTTGTGGGGCGTTACTGAGATCGCTCAAGCAGGATATCAACAAACCGCTAGCGGCCATTTTAACGCTCAATACCATTGCCCACACCATTGGTGCTGCGGGTGCGGGTGCGCAGGCGCAAAGCGTGTTTGGCAGCAGTTATTTAGCGGCTACCTCTGCGGTTTTGACCTTACTTATTCTGGTGTTCTCAGAGATCATTCCTAAAACACTAGGGGCCCACTATTGGAAACAGCTGGCGCCCATCACCGCTTATCTATTGCGGGTGCTTATCGTCATGCTGTGGCCCTTTGTGAAGATGTCAGAAAGGCTCACCCGAGGCTTTACCGAAGGACCTAACTTGAGCGGCTTTAGCCGTGAAGAGTTCGCGGTGATGGCCGAGCTGAGTGCCAATGAAGGCCAGCTCAAAGTTCGTGAGTCATTGATCTTAAAAAACCTGCTGTTTTTATCGGACACCCCAGTGTTTGACATACTGACGCCAAGGACGGTTATCTTCTCTCTGCCTGAAGACAGCAGCGTAGAGGGGTACTTCCATCAGCACGATCATGTGCGGTTTTCTCGAATTCCAATATACAAAGGCGGCGATGTTGAGGATATATCAGGGTTTGTATTGCGCAGCGACCTGCTGCTGGCTCAGGCGCGGGGCAATACGGCATCTTGCTTGTCCAAGTACGCAAGGAACATTCGAGCGATGGCAAAAAGCACATCGGTGGCCGAGGCCCTTGAACAGTTCATTAAGCTCAATGCACACATGATGCTGGTGGTGGATGAGTACGGTGGGGTCGAGGGCTTACTGACCTTGGAGGATCTGCTGGAATCGTTATTGGGCGTTGAAATTGTGGATGAAGGTGACAGCACCGTCGACATGCAAGCGCTGGCTAAAAAGCTTGCACGCAAACGCATGGATGGCGAGCACCGCGTTTAAACGCAACAGACCGAGCGCTGGCCTGTTGCGTTCTAATGGTTACTTTAGTTGTATTACAAGCACCTGCAGCGGTAATTGCTTTTGCTCTTCATGTTTAACCTGGCTGCGGCGGCTGTAGTCGGTGGCCATGAGTTTGCCTTGGTTGTCTGCGTGGCCGACCACTTCTGACCAACTCATCTGGTCGAGGGCTTTTTAGAAGCAGCAAAAATACTTTAATTTAACGCTCCCTTAGTTACACCACTACGGCCACATTACGCCTTGTCTGATAACTCACTCAGCCTGGCGATCACATTCGGTGCAGCGCGCAAGCGAAAAAATGCCCCGTCGGTATCGGCGCGCTCTTCAAGCACTTCGCAGGAGGCAAATATGTCGCCGCGCAAACCCTGTGCCGACCAGGGCAAAAAGATCTCGGATTCAACCAGATCCTTTTGGAATTCCGTCACTATCGCGCGATGTAACTGAGCTATGTCATCCTTGCGGCGGGCGCTAAGTACTAAGCAGCCGGGATACTTGGCTTGCAGCTCAGCAGTACGCGCTTGTTGCGCGGCGGTGTCATCCAGATAGTCAATTTTATTGAAAACCCGAATGCGCGGCACGCTGTCAGCGCCAATCTCGGCCAATACTTTATCAGTGACTGCCAGCTGCGCCTCATAGCCAGGGTCTCCGGCGTCAATAACGTGCAGCAACAGTGATGCGTTTAAGGCTTCGTCCAGCGTTGACTTGAACGAGGCGACCAGACCGTGCGGCAAATTTTTGATAAAACCCACCGTGTCACTGACCAATACCTTAGGCACACTTTCTGGCTGCAGGGTACGTACCTTGGTGTCCAGTGTGGCAAACAATTTGTTGGCGACGAGCACTTCCTTGCCGGTCAGGGCGCGCATCAAGGTGGATTTACCCGCGTTGGTATAACCGACCAGCGCCACCTGTGCTAAACCCGTTTGCCCCAGGCGTCGTGATCGCTGGGTATCGCGACCGGCCTCCATGGCATCAATTTCTTTTTGCAGCTCAGCAATACGATCGCGAACTTTTTGGCTGTCCGTCTGGCTGCGCGACTGTCCGGTACCGCGTCCGCCGGCACCGCTGCGCTGTCGCCCTAAGGGGCCGGCGCGCTTGGCCGCCTCGCGCAGGCGCGGCGCCATATAACCCAGCCGCGCAATCTCAACCTGTACCCTCGCGGCGTGTGAGCTGGCATTGCGATGAAATATTTCGAGGATGACCACGGTGCGGTCCATCACCTCGAAACCCAATTCATTTTCCAGGTTGAGCGACTGGGATGGCGATATTTCGTGGTCGACCAGAATATAATCCATCGCGTCTCTGGGCTCCTGCGAGCTACTCAACGCCAAGGCATCTATGCTGGCTTGTTCGCCCTGCAAGAATTGCCGTATTTCTTCGCGCTTGCCTACGCCCATATACGCCGTCGAGTCGAAAGACGAGCGCCTTTGGGTGAACTGCCCGACCACCTCCAGCCCCAGCGTTTTGGCAAGGTCACCCAGCTCGGCCAGGGACGACTCGAATTCAACATCGCTGACGTTGTCCAGTTGTACGGCGACGATCAGCGCACGCTTAAGGCCAGTTGTTTCAAGGTTTGACATAGGGTTGTTTCTCAACTCGAGGGCGCGCTAAGTTAAAAAAACCCGGCAATGGCCGGGCTTATAGTTGGGCGTTAAAACGTTAGATCTAGGCTACTTTAGCTGAGCCAAAAGCACCTGCAGCGGGTGCGGCAATTGCTTTTGGTCTTCACGTTTAACTTGGCTGCGGCAGCTGTAGCCGGTGGCCATGAGTTTGCCCTCGTTCTCTGTATTGCCGACCACTTCTGACCAGCTCATCTGGTAGAGGGCTTTGGAGTTGTCCACATTCTGCGCTTCGTGCCCATAGGTACCGGCCATGCCGCAGCAGCCTGTGTCGACCAGCTTCATTTCTTGGCCTAGGTCACTGAACACATTCCCCCAGTCTTTAATCGAAGCGGCGGCGTTGGTCTTTTCGGTACAGTGGGCCATCAACATAAAGTCGCCAGTTTCTAACTTCTCGGCTTGGCTCAGCAGCTGTTCACGCTGGGTGGCCAACCACTCCTGCAGCAGCAGTACGCTCGGCGCTTTGTCGCCCATGAGCTTTTGGTATTCGCTGCGGTAGGCCAGTGTCATCGAGGGTTCAATACCCACCAGAGGCAGGTTTTCGGCGGCTAGACTGTTGAGGAATTCGGCGTTGCTGTTGGCAGCCTTGTCGAAAGCCTGCATAAAGCCGTGCACGTGCAGGGGTTTGCCGTTGGCTTTATAGGGCGCCAGCAGCGGAACAAAACCCAGTTGCTTCAACAGTTTTAAGGAATCGATTACGACCTGGGTGTCGAAGAAGCTGGTGAAGGCGTCCTGCACGATGATCACCGCTCGGGCTTTTTCATCACTCGACAGATTGCGAATATTCTCCGCCGCCGCCCAGCGCACGCCCAAGCCTTGCAGCTCTTTGTCTAGGCGCACGCCCGTGAGCAGTGGACTGTCGACCATGCCCGCCACCTTGGCGAGTATCGCTTGCATAAACTTCGGCTTCATCAGGCCGTTGTATAACCAATGCACGCGAACTAACGCCGGCACCATAAGCTCCAAGCCGCCAATAAAGTAATCCTTCAGCGGGCGCAGGTAGCGGCTGTAGTAGAGCTCCATAAACTTACTGCGAAAACTCGGCACATCCACTTTTATGGGGCACTGGCCCACGCAGCTCTTGCAGGCCAAGCAACCGCTCATGGATTCCATCACTTCATTGGAGAAGTCGTAGTCGCCCTTGTTTTTCGCCAGGGTGTTTTTTGTGCGGCTGTAGAGGCTGGTGATAAAACCGCTGAACAGGGTTTTTTCACGCATCTCGCGGGCTTGCTTCACTGGGTCTATGCCGCGCTCGCTCAACTGTTTGAGCCATTCGCGTACCAGTGATGACCGGCCTTTGGGTGAGTGCTTGCGCTCGCGGGTCACCTTCCAGGACGGGCACATGGCGTCGTTCGGGTTCCAGTTAAAGCAGGCGCCATTGCCGTTGCAATACATGCCGTCGCTGTAGCCTTCCCACACCTGCACGGGAATCTTGCGATCCTCCTCCCCTCGGGTCGGGGCTTCATCAATTTTAGTGAGCGAGAAGTGGTCACTCGGGGTGGCGATCTTGCCCGGGTTGAGTTGATTGCGCGGGTCACAGGTGGCTTTGATGCGCTGCAGCTGTGGGTAGAGGTCACCGAAGAATTTAGGCGCGTATTCGCTGCGCAACCCTTTGCCGTGTTCGCCCCAGAGCAGGCCGTTGTATTTGTGGCACAGCTCGGCCACCTGATCGCTGATGGCGCGGATCATCGGGATCTGACTTTCGTCTTTCATGTCGATGGCGGGACGCACGTGTAATACACCGGCGTCGACGTGGCCAAACATGCCGTAGGGCAGCTGGTGGTGGTCGAGCACCTTGCGGAACTCCATGATGAAGTCGGCGAGATTTTCCGGTGGCACGGCCGTGTCCTCAACAAATGGTATCGGCCGCGCCTCGCCCTTGGCATTGCCTAATAGGCCCACGGCTTTTTTGCGCATGCCCCAGATCTTGCCCACCGAAGCGCTGCCCATGGCAATGGAATAGCCAATGCTTACAGCTCGATTGTTTTCTACGGAGTCAGCGCCTGCGGCGTCACGTGATAAAGAGCCCTCTGCGGCCCGCTCGTCTAGAAGGTCCGTCAGCACTTTAATCTTCGCGTCCAGCTCATCTTGGCTGTCGGCCGTGTATTCCACCAGATTGATGCCGGCAATGTCTCGGCCAGCGTACTGGCCCTCTGCGGGAGGGAAGAAGTCCGCGACTGTGTTCCAAACTATGTCGTTCATCGCCAGGTTGAGCACTTTCGAATCAACTGTCTCGATGGAGGTGGGACCGGCTTTCATCAGTTCGGTGGCATCGCGCAGGCCCAGTTCAAAACTGTCGTACTTGACGTTCACCAGCGCCGAGACTTTCGGAATCGGCAGCAGGTTCAGCTTGGCTTCGGTGATAAAGCCGAGCGTGCCTTCACTGCCACAGAGTACGCTGTTGAGGTTAAACAACCCGTCGTCTGTGTGTATGTGTGCCAGGTCGTAACCTGTGAGGCAGCGGTTGAGCTTGGGAAACTTATCTTCAATGGCTTGGGCGTGTTCGCGGTGGATGTCTTCCACCACCCGGTGCAGTTCACCCACTCGGTCTTGTTGTGCGGCGGTGGCTTTAAAATCGTCAAGGTCTATGGGCTTGGAGTTCCACTCGCTGCCGTCCAAAAATACCGTATGCAGCTCTAGTACGTGATCGCGGGTCTTGCCGTAGAGCACCGAGCCCTGTCCCGAGGCATCGGTATTGATCATGCCGCCAATGGTGGCGCGGTTACTGGTGGACAGCTCCGGGGCAAAAAACAAGCCGTGCGGTTTTAGAAAGGCGTTGAGCTGATCTTTGACCACACCGGTCTGCACCCGCACCCAGCGCTGCTCGACGTTGATCTCGAGGATACTGTTCATGTACTTGGATATATCGACGACCAGGCCGTCGGTCAGCGACTGACCGTTGGTGCCTGTGCCGCCGCCGCGAGGGCTGAGCACGACGGCGCGGAACTGCTTGAGGTTCGAGAGCTCGGTGATCTTCACCAGATCTTCACTGCTCTTGGGGTAGACAACACCCTGTGGCAACACCTGATAGATGGAGTTGTCGGTGGCCAGTACCGTGCGGTTGGCGTAATCCGGATTGAGGTCGCCCTCAAAACCGCAGGCCTTTAGCGCTTCGATAAACGCCAGATATTGGCTTTGAACGGGGGATGTCTCACGGATACTGGGAATCATGCTCGAACTCATCGGTTTCAGGTTTTGCAGCGAATCGCTTGCGGGAGCTGGGCTCCGGCAGCGCGGGTCTTAACTAAAGTCAGCGCTTGGGTTGAATATAAAGGCGACTGGGGCCAAATAGGCGGGCATTTTACGCGATTTCCCCCCCGGCAACCAATGTCTCGCACGTTATAGAGACAATTGACTGTGCGAATACTGGGTCAGAGCGCTGCTGTTCGCAGAGTATTTAGCCTTACTGGGTACTTGTGGATAACTTCTGCGCTGCGTCGTGGGGTGTTGATAAGTGGAACCCTCTATACTCAACGGCGGTATAGCCATCACCTGTCGATACCATAGGAGTCTAGTCAGTGTTTGAAGAACTCGAGCAAAGCGTGGCCAGTGGGCCGGATGATGTTTGGCATTTCTGGTTTGAGGCCTTGTCGCCCAAACACTGGTGGCAAAAAAATGAGGCGCTGGATCAGTTGATTGCGCGGCGCTTTACTGAGTTGCATCGCCAGGCGCGCAGTGGCGAACTCTACCCTTGGCGCGAGACAGCGCGGGGGCGTCTCAACGAAATTATTCTGCTGGATCAGTTTTCCCGCAATATGTACCGCGATCAAGCGCAGGCGTTTGCCCAGGACTCCCAGAGTTTGGTGTTGGCACAGGAGGCTATCCGCAGCGGCGCGGATCAGGCGGTGGAGGAGCTGCAGCGGCCGTTTTTCTATCTGCCGTTTATGCACAGTGAGTCCCTGCTGATTCAGGATGTGAGTGTCGGTCTCTACGAGCAGTTGGCCAGCGACAGTGATGGGCGACAAAACAACATCGGTTTTGCGTTGCGCCACAGGGTGATCATTGAGCGCTTCGGTCGCTTCCCTCATCGCAACGCGCAATTGGGCCGCGCCTCCACCGATGCCGAAATCGAGTTTTTAAAACAGCCGAGTTCGAGCTTCTAGCTTGTCGAAGGGTACTGGGAGGGGCGTGAGGTTTGCACCAGCTGAGGGTTCAGCTGGTGCGGCGAGCAATGTTAGGCGTTGAGCACATCGTCCTTGACGCTGAGGCAGACAGCCACAACCTTGTCGATTTGCTCTTGGGATACGTCTAACTCTTGCAGGGTGGCGACTAAATTCTCAGCCACCGCATTGAAGTGACCTTCGTTAAGGTTCATGTGTTTGTGCGCGTCGCGCATGTCTTTGCCCGTGTAGTTATTGGGGCCGCCGAAGGCAAGGGTCAGGAAGGCTTTCTGCTTGGCGCGTTGGCGCTTCATATCAACGGTGCTGAAAAATTCATTGATGCGCTCGTCAGCCAGTACCTTTGCGTAAAAAATATCCACGGCGGCGTTGACCGCAGGGGCACCGCCAAGCTCTTCGAAAATACTCATATAATATGCTTCCAGTCTGTGATGGGAGGGGCGCTAGGGGCGCGGTGACATTAAATAGCCGGAGCCCTTTGTGTTGATCTAGTAAATATCCTAGTTACCCGCGAAATTGCCCGTTTGATAGAGATCAAGAAAGTATCAATGAGGCTCGTTTGTCATCGGCCAGCTAACGTGAATCTTGAGGTTGGCCATTTAAAAGTGGGCGCTCTATGATGCAGGCTCGGATTTATTGGCGGGGAGCAGTGCTTTTTATATGCACGATTTTATTGTTATTGGCGGTGGTATTGTTGGCCTCTCTACCGCCTATGAACTGCAGACACGCCACCTCCACAAGCGGGTGCTGCTGCTCGAAAAAGAACCCCAGCTGGCGGCGCATCAAAGTGGTCGCAACAGCGGGGTGATTCACGCCGGTGTCTATTATGCGCCCGGCAGTTTGAAGGCGCAGTTTTGCCAGCAGGGCTTAAAAGACACCCTGGCCTTTTGCCAGCGACATGGTATTGCCTATGAGCAATGCGGCAAGTTACTGGTGGCGACAAGCGCGCAGGAGCTCGAGCGCATGGACGCGCTCGAGCGCCGCTGCGCCGACAACGGCATCGCCACCGAGCGCCTGTCGCAACAGGCGTTGCGTGAGCGTGAGCCCAACGTCACTGGGTTGGGTGCGCTCTATGTGCAAGAAACGGGTATTGCCGACTACCCAGCCATTTGTCGAAAGCTGGCCGAGTTACTGCAAGCCGCCGGCGGCGAAGTGCGCCTAGGTGCACAGGTCGAGCGTGTGGTCGAGGGCGACGCGCAGGTGGTGATTCACATGCGCGATGCACAGAGTTTGCGCTCGACTGCAATCAGTACGCAGTACGTTGTGGCGTGCGCTGGGTTGCAGGCCGACCGACTGCTGGCGAAAACCTCCCTAGATCAAGGCCGCGACATTCGTCAGCACTTTACGCTGCCGGACTTTCAAATAGTGCCCTTTCGCGGAGAGTACTACCGCCTGCCAGCGCATCTTTCTAACCTGGTGAACCATCTCATATACCCCATCCCCGATCCTGACTTGCCGTTTTTAGGTGTGCACCTAACACGCATGATCGACGGCTCGGTGACGGTGGGGCCCAACGCGGTGTTGGGCTTTAAACGCGAAGGTTACGGGCGCTGGAACCTGAGCATTACAGATTGTTGGTCTCTGCTGAAATTTTCAGGTTTGAGTCCGTTGTTGCTGGGCAATTGGCGTTCTGGAATCACGGAGATTAAAGACGCTTGGTGGCGGCGTGGGTACCTCAGACGGGTACAGAAATATTGTCCGCAGTTACGTCTTAAGGATCTTCAACCCTACCCAACCGGTATTCGAGCTCAGGCGGTACTGGCCGACGGCAGCTTGGTGCATGACTTTCTCTTCGCCCAGAGTGCGCGCACCTTACACGTTTGCAATGCGCCTTCCCCTGCGGCTACCTCCAGTGCACCCATCGCCGCGTATATTTGCGATCAATTAGGTGAGCTGGTAAATGCGGGTGGGCTGGGCTAGGTCAAGAGGCGTTGCTGTTTGGCTGCCGAGCTCTGGTTAATCGGCTTGTGAGCTGGTGCAAAGAAGCTAAGCTTAGCGGGTAGTTTGGCTTTAAGGGCGGCCGATGTTTTCTATCTCGCGGGGGGTACTGGCTGGGCGCAGCGGTTTGGGCTTGGTGACCCTGGCATGGATCTGCGTGTTTACTTGCCTAGTGGTGGTCACGACCTACTTCGCGCTGGCGCGCATTGAGGCGACAACGAAACACAGTGTTCAAGCCTCTATTCAGGCGGTTCTTAAAACCACTCAACACTCTCTGCACATCTGGGCTGGATTCCACAGTGATACGGTATCTGCGTTGGCCAGCGATATTCGCATCCGCGCTTTCAGTGGTCAATTGTCGCAAGCGCTGGGGGAGCAAGGGCAAAGCCTCACCGACCAACAGCGACGGGCGCGGCTGCGCGCCTCACCCGCCTTGGCGCGGGTGAAACAAATACTCACCCCTGCAGTGCACAGCAACGCCAACCAAGGTTTTTTTATCATCAGCCACGAGCGCTATAACTTGGCCGCTTGGCGTGACATGAACGTGGGTGCTGAGAACATGATTGAGCAGCGGCGGCCGGAATATCTGGCGCGCGCCTTTGCCGGCTACAGCGTTTTTATTCCACCCATGCAATCGGATGTACCCTTGGCTTTTACCGATCGTTTTAAGCGGGTGGTGCCCACCATGTTCTTCGCGGCGCCTATTTTAGATCAGCAGCAGCAGGTCGTCGCGGTGTTGGCGTTGCGCTTGCCACACGGAGGGGATTTGAGTCGTGTGTTGACTTTGGGGCGCATGGGGGAGTCGGGCGAAAGCTACATCTTCGATCGCCAAGGGTTGATGTTATCCCATAATCGATTTGCCGATCAGTTGCGGCGCCTCGGTATTATTCCAATTTCTGCCGATAGCCTCCTGGAGCTCACCATTCGCGACCCAGGCGGTGATCTATTGGCAGGTTATCGCAGCCCGCTGCCGCAAAAGCAGTGGCCGCCGACCGCGATGTTGCGTCGAGCGCAGACGGGAGGTGAGGGCATTGATCTTGATGGTTACCGAGATTATCGCGGTGTACAGGTGTTTGGCGCCTGGAGCTGGGACCCAATATTAGACGTGGGACTGGCGACGGAAATTGATGTGACCGAAGCCATGTCCGCTTACACCGAGATCCGCAATATTCTCATCTTGATTCTTGCGGCCACGGTGTTGTTGGCCTTGGCTATGTTAGTGGGGGTGTTGTGGCTCAGGCGTCGAGTTAATCGCGCGCTGCGCATAGAAAAAATCAGGGCGGAACAGTTGGTGCTCGACCGCACCCGGGATTTAAAGCACGCGAAGGAGGAGCTGGAGCAAGCCAATCAAGAGCTGTATGTGCAAGCCAACACCGATGGTTTAACCGGGCTGGCTAACCGGCGCTACTTTGATGAGCAGTTGGATTTAGAGTGGAGGCGCTGCGCACGTGAAAAAAAGTCACTGTCGATTCTGTTATTGGATATCGATTTTTTTAAAGATTACAACGATCACTATGGTCACCAGCAGGGGGATGCGTGTTTACAGGCCGTTGCGGCAAGCCTGCAAGGTTTGAAGGTGGCCCAGAGACCGGGTGATTTAATTGCCCGCTATGGCGGCGAGGAGTTTGTCGTGGTATTGAGCGGTGGTGATTTTAGTTATGCACAACGCATCGCTAAGTCGATTCATCACCGTCTGCAGCTGTTGAATGTCAGGCATGCATACAGCGGTGTCGAGGGTATTGAACGAGTGTCGATGAGCATTGGTTTAGCGACCGCCGACAATATCAGCACCACTGTGCCGCAGGGGCTGTTACACCAAGCCGATGCCGCCCTCTATCAAGCTAAACACGAGGGACGCAATCGCACCTGTGGCCATGAGCAAAATTTGGATGAGGCGGAGTAAAACCCTTAGGGCGCTACCGCCACTTCCTAAAATGCTCTAGTCGACGGACCAGTTATCCCCAACGCTGACCTCCTGAACGCTAACCCCGTTTAATAAACCATTAACCGCAAACGCCGGCGCGGCTTTTCTTCGTGGGGGTTCGGTGGCGGGCATCGGGTTTATGCGACACAAGGTATTGAAGGGCTCCAGTTTTGCATCGCGTGTGCCTAGGTCAGGATCGATGGTGGTCATCACACATCGCTGACAGTGGTCTATTAAAGAAAATTGTTGCTCGCTGCGCGCGTTGTTTTTCAGCTTCGAAAACCCGTGTTCGGCAAAAGCCGGTAGCTCGCCCTGCACGACAATGTTAGGGCGAAAACGACGCATGTCCACAGGTGTCAATGATTGCGCGGTGAGCTCTGCATTGAGTGTCTCCAGCGAGGTTTGGTTGGCAATGAGGTAGGGTGCGGCGTCGGCAAAGACTGTGTGGGTGTCGCTGCCAAATCGTTCAGGTTGTGACTGCGGCCGCTTTTCGACCAGCGCCACCAGACGCACACTTTTTTTCAGTGCCTGGCTTAACCAGGCGGATGTCGCTGGGCAGGGTTCGAACACCTGTACCTCATCGCTCCAAATCTTGGCGGTAAAAATCTGGTCGCTGCTGGGTGTTAATGTTTTATCGTCGAGCGTCAAGCGCTGTGATACCTGGCCTTGGTGATTCAGTACCAGCGTTGTGAGTGCCGTTAGCGGAGCCGTCAGCGGTTGATCAAGAGCCGTCAGCGGTTGATCCTGAGCCGGCTGTTGATCGAGTGATGTGTGAATCAGCGCCATGCGGTGTTCTTGACGCTGGGTCACGAAGCGTTGCTTGTCATCGACCAGCATAAACTGTCGATCGTGTTTGAAACCAGTGGACGTCGCTGGCCAGTGATCGACAGCAATGCCCGCCAGTGATTTAACAGGGTAGACAAATAACTGCGTGATTTTTACCTT
>Ga0209395_1003681_pt1 | contig 18682 bp, 17 predicted proteins | sample GOMGulsemesocosm_3_FD_184635 | JGI IMG/M metagenome (GOLD analysis project Ga0209395, IMG submission 184635) | Methane-oxidizing microbial communities from mesocosms in the Gulf of Mexico - GOM9D Gulf of Mexico (SPAdes) (version 2) | ecosystem: Environmental > Aquatic > Marine > Cold seeps... | reverse complement strand
CCTGCACCGCATTCAAATTCGCTAGCTGACGAGAACGGCTTTTTTTTATAATTTGATGTAATATTAATAACATGAGTCATGCCCTCACGAACTGCACGCTCTTGTAATGCCTTTAATGCTGAAAGCATTGCCCATTCACATGCCTCTTGATCACTTTTATTGAAAGCGTTAGTTTTTTTATTTGTAGATACTTCGCCATATTTTGTTGCGAACTTTGTTGGGCTATCTTCGGCAAAATGTAATGGTACGTTTAACAATGCCTCTTTAGCTTTACTGCTTTCCAATAATGGTTCTATTTTAAACTTTAATCGGTCGTCTCGTGCATGAGCTGACGTTGCAATAACAAGTGTAATTAACGACGCTACTATCATTTTATTCATGTTCATTTTATCCCTTTAATGTTCTATAAATATGTAAGAAAAAGCTACTCCGGCTAATAAACTGTGCTGTTGCTTTACCAATGAGCTTGTTTCAAACGTTGCACCATTAATATTGCTATAGCGAGTGAATACTGCAAACCATAGGTTATCTTTGCGCCAAGTGCTTCCAATTGCAAGCCTAAAACCCCCATAACCTGATTTAGCATTATAAATATCTCGATTTGGTGTTTGAAACGCTTCTGATACACCATAAAAATAATCGTTATATCGCTGAGAGTTATAAATTATTGATGCTCTTGCATCAATAGCGACATCGCCACCTAATATTTTATTATTCAGTACGTGATTTTGGTTTAAGGTGATTTGTGATACCCACCCCGCATTATCTATTCCTGTGAAATCCGTCGCTATGGCTTTACGAACGGACCAATCAATAAACAGTTTATTGCGACTATCGTGATTACCTGAAATATAATATTCTAATGATGTCCCAAACTCCCCAACCCAATCTAAGTCAGGCATTCCAGCCCTAGCTTGGTTGTCTTTTGCTGGGAGTGAGCCGGCGGCATCGATACTTAAATGCCATTTATCACTCGAAAACAGGTTACCTTCGAATGCATTACGGTCCAAGGTGAAGTCGTCATTTTTATAATATATATAGGGCATTGGAAACGCAAAAGTGCGTGTTTCGTCTGAACCTACATAATCATTAAGATGGGTAATTCCAACACCAAAACCTATCGCGTAATGTGCATTTTTGCTTAAAAAATAGTTCTCGCTCTCTTTAACATCTGCTTTAGCGCCTTCATTAGCGCTTAAGGCCATGCTACAGAACAACAAGACCATCGCTGTAGATTTTGATAATTGAAATAATAGTTTCATTATAGTTACGCTATACCACCGTTTACTGAAATGACTTGTCTAGTGACATAAGCCGCTTCATCAGATATCAAAAAACCAACTGCTCCAGCTACTTCTTCAGGTTTACCCATACGTCGTAACGGGATCATACTTTTAATATCGCCTATCGCTAAATCATCGGTCATTTCAGTTTCAATTAATCCAGGAGCAACACAATTAACCGTTATTTTTCGTTTTGCTAATTCGAGCGCTAGTGCTTTAGTTGCGCCAATTATTCCTGCTTTTGAAGCACTATAATTTACCTGACCACGATTACCTATTTCGCCTGACAAAGAAGATATAGTGATGATACGACCACCTTTACGGGCACTAACCATTGGCATAACTAATGGATGTAATACGTTATAAAATCCATCTAAATTGGTGTGAATAACGCTATCCCATTCGTTTTCAGTCATCGCTGGAAATGCTGTATCAGCTGAGATACCGGCATTACAGACAATGCCATAAAAACTGCCAAATTCTTCAAGATGAGCTTCTAAAGCAGCTTTTGCACCCTCTCTATCCGCAGCATCAAATTGAACAATTGAAGCATTAACGCCTTTTTGTTTGATAAGTTCAGCGACGCCTTGGGCACTACTCATATCAGAACGACAGTGCAAGCAAATATCAAACCCCATATCAGCAAGTTTTAATGCGATAGCTTTACCAATACCTTTACTTGACCCTGTAACTAATACTCTGCGACTCATGTTAACCTTTACTCCAAGATAATAATTTTGAACGTAATATTGTTTCACGTTCTGCACACACTCTTAAACTGTTTGAAACATCTTTCAAACTAACATTTTTTCTCTTTTTACAATATAACACGGCTTGCATTGCAAACTCTCGCCATAGATCACCCACTTCTGTAGTGTATTGTGAAATTTCATGTAACGACGAATCGTTAAGTAACTGAGAAGCTTCGTCTAAAAAACTGGCGTACATAAACCGAAACCCTGCACCACCTGTTCCAATTTCTTCTTGCATTCTTACTATGTTACTAAGGAACATGCCTGCTTCTTGCTCAGAGACTTTTTCTAATTTATCTATTTTTTTGGCTAAGTGGTTAATCCCTTTTATCCCAAAAAAAGGTAAAACTAATCCGCTCATCATTTTAGCGGTTTTCTTAATACTCTTTTTGATTTGCTCTTCAAGTTCTACCTGCATCTCAGGCTTGTCCATAACGTACATTAGCCCTTTAGCTGCTAACATTCCTTTGGCAAATCGAGCTTGTTTTAAGCTTTCTGCTGTACAGGTAACAACATTTTCGAACACAGGATCACTTATCAGATAATCACCTTGTTCATTTTTACCGTATACCATCAGGTTATGGGCATTAAATTGAAAGCGCATGTCTTCTGGAAAATATGGCAACCAATACACAGAGGTTTGTAGCCCAACAAGCTTACCTTCTGATAATGCTTTATCTAAGGCAGCCATGCCCTCATCTTCATTTTTAAACTTTTGTGAGGTTACTTTCACACCTAACTTTTTGCATACCGAAGAAATAATAGATTTAGGAGGCATGCGATAAGCAATTAGCGGTAAACCACCCACCTTAACCATAGGTAAATAAACAAACGTTAACGCCGCAGATAAGCCAAACACCATAGGCTCTGATAATTCAAAACCTTGGCTGTTTAACATGTTTGCGACAACACCTGACTCACAATGCGATGACTGGCGATGAACAATCGGGTTTTCAATAGCATTCATGATTCTATTTCCGGTTTTTTTAATTCAGTTAAGCTGATGTTAAACACATCACTATATTTTTGTAATTTTTTATCGGAAAGTTTATTAAATATATCGCATGTCATGTGCCTTTTGATTTGCCATTGAAAAAAACCTGTGGCATGAGCCAACGACATTAAATCAAACCTGAACAGTGGAATGTAATACGCAATAGGAGATACATCCCCTTTAATATACTCAGCTTTTGCTTGCTCAAGTTGAGAATCTAAAGCACTTACTGCCATTTCAGTTGCAAAACCTTCTACTTCCCAACCCGAAGATTTAACTCCTTCATAGTGCCCTTCCTCACCTACGGCGTAGATAAGTTTTTTATGACCACTATATGTTTTACAGCCATCTTGAGGAACTTCGTCTTTTTTCATTATTTACACCACGGTAAGTTGCATGAAAGCGCTAGAGAAACGACCACTTTCAGGAATGTAACACAAGATTTTTTCACCCGTTTTTAGTTGCTTTGTATTGAACAACTCTTCGAGCATAATAAAGATTGATGCCGAGCCAGTATTACCTTTTTCTGTTAAATTTGTGAACCATTTATCCTGAGGAATAACAAAATCTATATTTTGTAAACCCGCAAACAACCTCTCTCTAAAATAGTGAGAAGAATAATGCGGTAAAAAATAATGGTAATCACTCGGTGATATTTTACGTTTTTTAATTATTTGGCTTAGCGCTTGTTCAACGGTGGTGCGCACAATATTATCGTTTAGTAGTTTTACATCTTGTTTAACCGACATTATCGATTTTTGTTCGCGCTCTGTGCCGCTAAATTGCATCCAGCCGACAAGTTCGCCGTTTTCTTTTTCCGCGCCAGAATACATGCACGCTTCCATTTCGTTAGCAAAAGACGTAATTTCAATCCAATCTAACTCTAAAGATAATCCTACTGAATTAGGTTCATTAGATAGAAGAACAGAACCAGCGCCATCGGATAACATCCAACGTAAAAAGTCTTTTTCAAACGCTATTTCAGGATTAGTTCCCAGCTCCTCAAGCTTGTGTTCACATTCAGCCTCAAAGTTACCAGACTGCATAATGCCTGAAGCAAGTTCACTTGCTACCACAACACTTTTATTGCTCTCACCAGCTTTTATATTTAAAAACGCATACTTTAAAGCCGTAACACCACATAAACAGATACCCGAAGTTGAAACAGCTTCACAAGGAGGATTTTTTAGTTCGCCATGCACCATTACTGCGTGGTTAGGCATTACTTGATCAGCCAGAGAAGTACTAGCAACTAAACAATCAACCGAATTTATTTCAGTTTCGTTGTTAAACAACTTACGTACGGCTTCAGCGGCTAACGACGCATTAGTATAATTGAATCTCCCTGTTTCTGGGTCTATGCCGTAATGTCGAGACTTTATCCCGTTACTCCTTAAAATCACAGATTTAGCTCTAGATTTTTTTCCTGCGATTTTACCAATAACATCTTCCATCTCAGCATTCGAAATTTTTTCATTGGGAAGTACAGCTGAAATTTTGTTAATAAATACACGTTTGCTCATAAAAAACTACTCTCCTGAGGGTTGAGCATAATACTGTTTTTGTTTAGAAATTTGTTTACCGAAAATAGATGAGATCAGTTTAATAATGAGTGCGGTAATAGGAACAACAGTAACAATAAGAAGTAATAAAAAAGTAAAGTAGAAACACAAACCCAACTTACGACGAAAACTATTTTGCGGGCCTAAAAGCATTAATAACTTGCCCCAAACTTTGAAACTTCGATGACCAATTTTTTCACTAAAAATTAATTTTTCATTAATGTGAACGGCTTTAAGGCCTTTCATAATCGATTCAGTAAAGCCTGAATTATTTTCTTTATTTCTGTTGACTATGGCTTGACCAAATCGTTTTGCATTTTCAATATCTGAATCTGAAACACCTGCTTTTGGCACCCAAGAAACGGATTTTTGATTACCAGTTAACATCCACAACGGTGTCGCTAAAAAACTAAAACCAGCACCACATTCATCGGTTAATACAATGTTATCAATCAACTTAGCATCTAATTTTATTAATAAAGATTTAACTTTTTCTTGCGCTGTTAGCCACATGCCTCGACAACCCACCACGGTAACAACTGGAGTATTTTTAAACAGCAACTTCGCATCTTCGCTTTGTAAAAAGCTAGATATAGGTAATGACGGTGAAAGAAACCACACTTGATACGATAATATGATCAAGTCATATTGATTATGAATGGGTGGATAAGAAATTAAATCGATAGGTTTCATATAAACCGATTCAGGCATAATTTTAAAGAAATTAAAAAAGCTCCACGGAAAGGTGAAGGCCTGTTTAGGTTCTACGTAATGGTAATCTACGGTAATCGTTCCGTCTTGTTTTAACGGCTCGATTATAGAATCAGTAATTCGTGTTAACTGCCCTGTCTGCGAGTAACCTATAACAAGTATTTTTCTCACTTAATAACCCTTCATTGCTCACAAAATCCAAGTCGAGTATCATAACAAAATCATCACTAATTAAAAGCGTTCTATTTGTGAATTCTACTGTTTTCAAATACCTATCAATAGTTACATTCGCGGTAGCCATTACTTGTATTTGCTGTTCGTCTTTAGTTCAGGCCAGCACGCTAACCGTTAAATTTAAAAATTTAAAAACAGCTGAGTTTCCTATTTATATTAATTTAATAAAATTTGATAATTTGAAGACCCAAACGTGGGAAACAATTAAACCCGAATTAATAAAAAAAATAGAACCTGAACAACTGAACAAAGCCACTACCCTGCAAGATTTAAAACCGGGTAACTATATAATTAGAGCATTTCAAGACACCAATAAAAATACTTTATTAGATAAAACCTCTTCGTTAATTCCAACAGAGCCCGTTGCCTTTTCTCAAAACCCAAGTTTATTCAAAGGGGAACCAACACTTGAAGAGACCAGCTTTGCTATAGATGCAGACACTACAATTACGCTTAAATTTAAACATCGTAAAAAAAGAAAGAAGAAAAAGCGCTATTAAATTGTATTTCAAATCTCAGTTGCAACCAGTTTATAAATCAATCGTAACTATTCAGCTAAAAAAAGAACGCACCACAGAGTGCGCAGAGAAAACACAGAAAAAATATCGCGCTTTATTTTTATGTATAGCGCCGCGCCTCATGGTTCTCGGTGGTGTATGACCTTTACTATCAATCTAGTTTAATTTTATACTGGTTTATCAATTCAGGTAAATTAACCATGCCTTTTTCATAATAATGAGTCGATTCAGGTAAATCAACATATGAACCCCATGCGTATGACCTTAACTTTTTACTATTTGTCCCATTATAAACTTGTTTCATAGCCGTTAAATATCGCCCTTCTTTTGTTGCCTCTATTGCACGACAAATCCATGACAACGTATCTACTTGATAAGATGCCGCTGTTTTATAATTCGCTAATAAAAACTCCATTAATGTATCGAGTACTTCCCTATCTCCTTTTTTTCTTTTTTTGATCCCCGATGATAAAGCTTTAATAACAGTTAAATCTGCCATCGCGATACTAAAGAGCTTATTTTCAGTTCGGGTTAAGTCTGCTCTAGGAAGGATAATTTCAGCTTTAATCTGGCGTAGCTTTTCTTCTCTCATTAAGGCATTTAGGTTTATTTGACCTTTTTCAAATGACTCTTGATCAGACACAATAAGTTTTTTCATCGCTTTTTTTGCATACTTTCTTAATTTGTAATAGGCATCACTTTCACGAATTTCAGTTAACAACAAAAGGTATCTACCATTTTTCGATTCACCTAATGCCTTACACACCCAAGCCAACATATCTAACTCTCTACGTGTGTTTTCTTCATCTTGGTAGCGACTCGATAATATTTCAGCTAATACATCGGTATTTATTTGTGTGATCTCTTTTCCAACCGTCATATCCTGAGCTGCTAGCTTTATTTGTAAGGTATCACCCGACGTTAATCGCTGATATACATTCGCATGCGTGGCAGTTCCAGTGAAAAGTGCAAATGCGAGAAGGATAAGAATAAATATATGGTACAAAACGATTCCTTTGTTAAAAAAAAGATAACTATTCAGCTAAAAAAACAGAACGTACCACAGAGAACATCGAGAAAAAATATCGCGCTGTATTTCTCTGTGTTACGCAGTGTTTCAGTGTTCTCGGTGGTGTATTAATGACTAAATAGTTACAAAAAAAGTACGAAAACGATGACGTATTCGTACTTAACATTTCCCTATTCGATAAAGCTAACTTTACGTTTAAGCCTTAAATTTATTAACTATTTCGTCAAAGTCTACTTGCCCTTTTTGATAATAATCATCAGCATCAGAAAGATCTAGATATGCATCTCTAGCGCGCGATCTAATTTTATGGTGATTAGTTCCTTTATATACTACTTTCATTACTTGTTTATAACGCCCTTGATCTGTTTTACCAAAGCTTCTGCATATCCAAGCTAATGTATCAGCTTGAAATTCAGGAGCTTTAGCGTAGTTTAGTAACAAATACTCACTTAATGCATCCCCAATTTCAGTATCTACTGCTTTACGTTCGTAAATATCTTGTGCAAGTGATTTAATTGATCGTAAATCACCTTTTGCTATAGCAAATAATTTCCTTTGAGTTGCTGTTAGGTTTGCTTTTGGAATAATCTTAGCTTTTGATGCAACTCTAGTGACTTCTTGCTCAGCAAGAGTATTTAATTCAACAGTGCCTTGTTGAAAAGGGTCATTTGTTTCCTTCGGTAATTTTCTATAAGATTTTTTTGCGTACTTTCTCAACTTGCTATGAACGTCACTATCCGCTATTTTTTTCAGTAGGGCTCTGTATCTCCCATCTGATGTAGATGCTAGTGTTTTACAAGCCCATGATAATGTATCAATTTCGGTATCTATATTATCTTTGTATTTTGTTACTAAAATTTCAGCCAGCACATCTGCATTTTCACGTGAATTCTCATTTCCCGCATACATTGTTTGTGCCGCACGTTTAATTTGGGCTATATCGCCCGATGATAGCTGCTGGTACACATCAGCTTTAGCTATCGACACGCTCATAGCTGAAGCTAATAAAACAGATAAAAATATATTTTTCACATGTATTCCTTTTTTTATTTCTTATAAAACATCTTAGACATCTAAGTCAGTGTGAACTTTAAATTTTAAAGTACCTATTATCAACTATTTATTGCAAATTACATTGCAGGCTTATCTGCAACTGGTAAAATGATTAGGTGTTTCATTAATTAGTTTTATACCATGTATTCTCGTTTACTTACCCCACTTGATTTAGGATTTACTCAATTAAAAAATAGAGTATTGATGGGATCAATGCACACCAACTTAGAAGAAGCGCCAAATGGCTTTAACCGTTTAGCTGCCTTTTATGGTTTACGTGCCCAAGGCGATGTCGGCTTAATTGTTACTGGTGGTATTTCTCCTAATCCAGAAGGTCGTTTAGCGCCAAACAGAGCACTAATGACAAATCAGGAAGATGTTAAAAATCATCAATTGATCACTCAAGCGGTTCATAGTGAAGGTGGTAAAGTATGTATGCAAATATTGCATGCAGGTCGTTACGCTTATCAAAAACAAATTGTAGCGCCGTCTGCAATTCAGTCGCCTATTATTCCTTTAACACCTAAAGCTCTTACCAGTGACGACGTTGAAAAACAAATTGATGATTTTGTTTTAACCGCAGTATTAGCGCAAGATGCTGGATATGACGGTGTTGAAATAATGGGATCTGAAGGTTACTTAATTAATCAATTTATTGTTTCTACAACAAATCAACGTGATGATAAATGGGGCGGCAGTTATCAAAACCGTATTAAGTTTGCTGTTGATATAGTGAAAAAAACACGGCAAAAAGTGGGCAATAACTTCATCATCATTTATCGGTTATCGACAATAGATTTAGTAAAAGGTGGTAGTTCACTCGCTGAAATTATTGAGTTAGCACAAGCGATTGAGCAAGCAGGTGCAACAATTATTAATACCGGCGTTGGTTGGCATGAGTCTAGAGTTCCTACTATCGCCAGCATGGTCCCTCCGGGAGCATTTGCACATATTAGTGAGCACATAAAACTCAGCACCACCATTCCAACAGTGGCAAGTAATCGCATTAATACACCTGAGTTAGCGGAGTCTATTTTAGAAAAAGAATGGGCTGATATGATTTCAATGGCTCGTCCACTTCTTGCAGATAGCCACTTTGTCGCCAAAGCAAAAAACAATAACGCTCAAGCAATTAATACCTGTATTGCCTGTAACCAAGCCTGTTTAGACCATATTTTTCAAAATAAAGTCGCTTCTTGTTTAGTTAATCCATTTGCGGCACATGAAGATGAACTTGCTTTAATTCCCACAAAAGCGCCTAAACGCATCGCCGTTATTGGTGCTGGCCCAGCAGGAATGTCTTTTGCTTTATATGCTGCTCAGCGTGGTCATTCTGTATGTTTATTTGAGTCTTCAGCTGCTATCGGGGGGCAGTTTAATTTAGCTAAACAAATACCTGGAAAGTCTGACTTCACTCATACCTTAAGGTATTTTGAACATCAGCTTGATAAACATGGGGTAAAAGTAAAACTCAATACTTATGTAAACGCTAAAGACTTAACCGATTTTACAAATGTAGTGATCGCAACAGGTACTTTAGCAAATCACCCTGATATTGAAGGTATTGGTCATGAAAAAGTTGTGCCATATCAAGATATTTTAAATGGTAAGGTTATTGCTGGAGATACTGTTGCTATTATTGGTGCGGGCGGCATCGCTTTTGATGTTGCTGAATTTCTCACTCATGAAAAATCAACAAATGAAATAAAGCAGTTTTCTACTACCTGGGGAATAGATCTGACGTTAAAAACTGATGGAGGATTAAAATCTTCACAGCATCCCACATCCCCTCGAAAAATTTTCATGTTACAAAGAAAAATAAGAAAACCCGGTGCAAGCTTAGGTAAAACAACTGGTTGGATCCATAGAACTTCGCTTAAAGAAAAGAAAGTTTCTATGTTATCGGGAGTAGCATATGAAAAAATTGACGATAATGGATTACATATAAATATAAGAAAGAAACCGAGAACATTATCAGTAGATACGGTGATTATTTGTGCTGGTCAAATAGAAAATAATACGTTAAAACATGAATTACAGCATCAGTTTGCCGATATCACTGTTAATACCATTGGGGGCGCTGAAAATGCTCAGAAAATCGATGCTCAAAGAGCAATTGAAGACGCCTTAGCGTTAGCAAGATCAATTTAAAAAGGAACTATTATTTTGAAACTAAAACGCTTTTTAGTGACGAACAACCCCATTAAAACATTCATGAGTCTTAGCCTATTAGTTATTATTATAACGTTAAGCACTTCACTCATGTTATCTAAGCCAACGTACGGTAGTGATTGGTACAAAGAATTTAATATGAACAAGATAGAACGTTTTTCCAAAACGTTTAACTCAAATATCACCTTCTATAAAACGCCTGCAAAAATTAACACACCATCGATGGTTTTAATTCATGGTGTTGGTGGCTCTGCAGCAGACTTTAAAGATATTGTTGAGTTTTTATCACCACACTACCAACTTTTTATTCCAGACCTTCCAGGTTATGGTCGTTCTCAAAGTACGGAGAACCTTTTTCTCCCTAGTAAATATGCTTTAGCTTTAGCTGAAGTCCTTCCTAGCCTAGTTAAGAAAAGTAATATTATAATAGGCCATTCTATGGGTGGGAATATCAGTACTCAATTGTCTCTCAATCACCCTGAACTTGCTGAAAAACTAGTGTTAATAGATGCCGCTGGTTTTATTAACAAATTCTCGTATAGCCAATATATAGCAACGAATTATGCAACCGATAAAATAGCGCTAGTTGAAAAGGAAATACCGTTATTCAAAGGGCTTATAAAAACGGTTAACGAATACCTTCCTGACCCAACTAAAATACTCCTTGGTGATGCAGGACGTAAATACATTTTAGGAGATAACAGTACCATTATTTCTGCGCTTGCTGTATTAGAAGAAGATTTAACTGACCTGATTAGAAAGCCAGCGCCTCCTACCCATATTATTTGGGGCGCTAAAGACAATGCAATGCCGGTTCAGGTCGCCGGTTTACTTAGTTTTTTATTAAAAACAGAGTCAGTTCTCATTTTTGATCAAGCGGGTCATTCACCTCAAAAACAATTTCCGTATGAAGTTGCTAATAGCATTATCAATTTCGTAGAAAGTAATAACAATGTTGCAAAGAACAAAATATCAATTAAGAAAATCAATACAAATGTAACTATTGATTGTAATAAAAATCAAAATGTTATCCAACTTTCTTATAGGCAATACGACAAGGTAACAATAGAGAATTGTAAATCAACTCAAGCCATTAAAAAATTAACAGCCAGTCATCTCAATATTAAAAATTCAACCGTTAAGTTTAATAATTTACAGATCACATCCATTAACCATTTTAGCTTTGTTGCTCTCGATTCAGATGTATCAATTTGGGGTGGTAGATTAGAAGGAGTTTCACTTGGTTATATCGAACAAAGCAATGTTGAAATTCATGGTGCTGACGTATATGTGTCGAATGCACTAGTGGTAAGTAACGAGCCCGACACCATGAATGTATCTCTGAATCAAGTATTTCAAAACGGTAGAAAATTTAACTGGCACGGTATGGTAAAGGTTGGTTTTTAGTCAACCTTTGTCCTAATAAACAACCGCTTATGCAAGTGGTTTAACCGCAATTAAATTGATCAGTGTTTCTTCACGTTCTTGGGGTGGCTTAATACCAAACCAATTCTCTTTAATGGCTAAGTCTTCTCTGCTCCACCATAAGAATGGGTAAGAAACTTGCTCTTCATTTACTTCAAAGCCAGAACCTTTCACTAAGTCTAAGTACTCATCCGCTGTTTTTTGTACGCTCATCGGATGGCGAAATAACAACTTTATGATCCACGAATGAATATAACGTTTGGTTGATTCAGCAAACAATAAAACCCCACCAGGTTTTAATATTCGTAAAAACTCAGCTAACGCTTCCGGTTGATAAATTAAATGATGGAAGGTTTGATGACAAAGCAACATATCAACAGAGTTATCTTCTAAGTTAATCATTGAACTTGAACAACGTACATATTCAACGTGTTCTATGCCATGTAAATCAACTTCTTTCTTTGTTTCATCTAGCATTTCTTGCTCAATGTCCATCGCGATCAAACGTTTAGGTTTGTAGCGATCATTAAGCTTTTTAAGAGATCGTCCGTAACCACAACCGACATCGGCGATCACATCAAACTGTTGTTTATCTGCCAGTAATGTCGTTAAATCTTCTAATGCGACTTCAAGAACATAGTCTGTCCAAGTTTTACTGCGCAAAAACCATTTACCAAATGCAGACTCAGGTACATGAGCTTCTGCTAGTACGTTTTTCAATTCCATTTTATTTATGCTTTTATTATTTGAATTTTTTAAAAATTAATGAAGTATTAATTCCACCAAAAGCGAAATTATTACTCATTACGTAATTCGTTTCAATTTCACGACCATCTTCTCGAATATAGTCTAAATCACCACATTCGGGATCAATGTTATCAAGGTTAATGGTAGGAGCAAACCAACCATTATTCATCATTGAAATACTCGCCCATGCTTCAATTGCGCCACAAGCACCTAAGGTATGACCTAAATAACTTTTAAGTGAGCTAATAGGTACATTTGCAGATATAGCCAGTTGAGTCGCATTTGTTTCAGCAATATCTCCCCTGTCTGTCGCTGTTCCATGAGCATTCACATAACCAATTTCACTTGGTTGTATTCCTGCATCACGAATCGACTCCGTCATGGCTACCGCCATAGTTTCTTTGGTCGGTTGTGTCACATGCACGCCGTCAGAATTTGTTCCGTAACCGACAACCTCAGCATGAATAGTAGCTCCGCGAGCTACTGCGTGTTCGTATTCTTCTAAAATAAGTGTACAAGCCCCCTCACCTATAACTAATCCGTCGCGATCTTTATCAAAGGGTTTAGGGGTTGTTTTCGGGCTATCGTTCTTTGTTGTAGTTGCATATAAGGTGTCAAAAACCACCACTTGGCTAGGACAAAGTTCTTCACCACCACCAGCAACCATCATTTCTTGACGACCAAATTTAATCGCTTCGTAAGCATAACCAATAGCTTGAGAACTAGAGGTACAGGCTGAACTTGTGGTATACACACGGCCAGATATGCCAAAGAATACACCAACGTTTACCGCGGTTGTATGACTCATCATTTTAATATAACTCGTCGCATTTATCCCGTTCATATCTCCTGACTTAATCAAGTCACCAAAGGCAACCATAGGCTCACTCGAACCAGCCGATGAACCGTATGCAATACCCATTCTACCTGATTTAATATAGGCATCATCTAATAGGTCAGCATCTATCAACGCTTGTTCTGTCGCACTAGTCGCCATTAACGAAATACGACCCATTGAACGTACCTGCTTACGTTTATAATGTGCAGGCTTTTCAAAATCTTTGATTGGTGCAGATAAGTGCGTATATAAACCTTCAATTTCTTTTAAAGATTCGTTAACTTCAACGGCATTATTTTTCTTGCGTAAATTAGCTTCAAAGTCTTGCCAGTTATGACCAAGAGAAGTAATTGCAGACATTCCTGTTACAACAACACGTTTCATTATTATTAATTAGCCTCTTTTCTATCGATTTAGAAGTGCTTAGCGCCCTCTAATTATTTTGTTATAACTGATCAGCTAAAAATTTAGCAGGATTTTCGGGTTGAAAAACATTCACTCGTGCTGATGCAATTTGTTGGTCATTCACAACAATAACGCAATCAAATGCACTTAAACCTGACTCATCTCGATATAATCGAGTAACGGTTACAATTAATTCCATACCCGTTTTAAAAACAGGAAACTCACATTTATATTTTCGTGTACTGACTAAAAAACCGATTTCTACCTGTCTTCCTTGCTGAATTTCATTCGCATTAGCATAAGCCGCAATACTCTGTGCCATATATTCGATACCAACATAACTTGGTACACCCAATAAACTGTCGTTATACAGTAGGCTTTCTTCGGTAATTCTATGACGACACGTACCTGACTCTTCATCAAATGATAAAAGTTCATCTAACAATATCATGGGTGCTGCGTGTGGTAACACGGCTTCTATGCTGTAATTTTTCATGTTATTTTCCAATGAGAACACTCACATTATTTCCACCAAAAGCAAATGAATTAGACAAGCATGCCTTTAATTCAACATCACTTTTTTGCCCAACTTTAGTCAAAGCTATAGCCGGTATTTCGTCATCAACTTCATTATCCCAACAATGAGGGATAAAAATATTATCGTTGTTTTGCAACATTAGCCAACACAAGCCAATTTCAGTTGCACCCGCGGCTCCTAAGGTATGCCCAATCATGCCTTTTACTGAACTACATGGGGTTTTATCACCAAACACATGGTTTACAGCAATAGCTTCCATCGAGTCATTTTTACGGGTAGCAGTTCCGTGAAGGTTAATGTAATCAACATCTGATGCCGACAACTTAGCTTCAACCAAGGTTTGCTTCATGGCTGATACTGCACCTTCACCTTCAGGGTGTGGTGCTGACATATGGTGAGCATCACTTGTTTCACCACAACCGAGCAACTTAATCGTGCCTTTATCTGTTCTTAATATACATAAAGCAGCAGCTTCACCTAAATTAATACCATCGCGGTTTTTACTTGACGGCTGGCAAATATGGCTTGAAGTAGAGTTTAAGGCACTGAAACCATTCACGGTCATCCCACACAATGAATCTACACCACCAACAATAGCAGCATCAATTATACCGGCATGGATCATTTCTTTTGCGGTAATAAATGCCTTAGCACTTGAAGAGCATGCGGTAGAAATAGTGAACGCGGGACCATCAACATCAACTTCGTCACTAATAAATTCAGCAAGATTATACATTTCTTGCATTCGGTAATCATAGTTTTCCGGAAATTTTTCATTATTATTCAGCGATTTTACAGCTTGCTCACCTTCAAAAATTCCTGAAGTACTCGTGCCAACAATAACACCGATACGATCAGCAGATATTGATTTTTTTAGATCGATAAGTTCAGTTTGCAATGACTGTAGCGCAAGTTTTGCTAATTGATTGTTTCTGGTATTTAAGTGTTTATCATTGCTAATATGTGGTAGTTTAGCGGTAACTTCACCAACAAATACACTCCCCTGATTTAACCAATTATCACGTTTAACTAAACCATCACGTTTCCCTGACAGCATATTCTGACAAATGTCTGAATTGTTATTTCCCAGCGCATTGACCAAAGAAAAATCGCTTAGATAAATAGTTTCTGTTTTTTTATTTGTCATTGAGTCTCTCAATTACTAATTCGTACTGTTCCATTGTATTCGTTAACACGATTTTATTATCAAAGTACCTGATATTTACAATGGTTTTATTATTGTGTTTTATTTGTCTGTGCTGGTTGCCATTTTTATCGATAGTTACATCTAATATATAATTATTAGCTAAGCCTTTAGTTATACTTTCTTCTGGCCATTTAACCCACTGAATATCTCTAATAATTTGTAACACGACTATGTTACTAAATTGCTGACTCACCAATTCATACAAGCCTTGTTCTTTGTTCCATTTTGCCTGAATAATAGGTAAACCGCTGTAGGTCATGGCAACCATGTTTAAGTTTTGGCTTGAAAACTCAAGTTGAGATATTAATTTCTGCTCATCTGAACGAATAAACGTTAACGACTCTAATAATACCTGTCCGGTTAATGACTCTGGCACCTGTTGCAGCTTATAAAATGAAGGGTTAGCTATTAGTTCATTTTTTAAAATTGAACAACCCGACATAAAAACTAGAAATACGGCTAAAAAAAGTCGTTTAGATAACGAAAAATAAGTCATTACTGTGTTATTTCTTCTTCGTTACAAATATCGACTAAAGCTGCTAGTCGTCGTTCTGTTTTGGCTACATATGGATTTTCGCCGTCCCATGCATATCCAGCTAAAATCGAACAGATCATTCCTTTAACATCGTTATCTTCTTCATGGAAAAAAATAACATTTTGTAGATCAGTATCATACCAAGACATAACAAAATGCTTAAAAACTTCAACACCCGCTTTTAGTTTATCGCTATAGTCTGTTTCCCAGCATACCTTTTCGCCACTTAACTGACGAGCCAAGGCATTCGCAGCAAGCGATGCTGAGCACATTGCAATAGTCACTCCTGATGAGAAAACCGGATCAAGAAATTCTCCTGCATTGCCCAATAATGCAAATTTATCGCCGTACAAACTTGTTACATCAGACGAGTAACCTTGTAAGGCATTAACTTGCGTTGCCTTTTTATGATTTTTGAGCAATGTTGCAAGATGTGGTTCTTGGCTAATGAACAAATCAAGTATTTCTTCATTCGAAAGTTCTGGGTTTTCATCGAAATAATTAACGTCACCAACAACTCCAAAACTGCTAGTGCCATCAGAAAAAGGGATTAGCCAAAACCAAATATCATTATGTTTTGGATGAACCGTGATTAAAATCTTATTTCGGTCATAACTTTCATCAGTAATATTATCTTCCATATGACAAAAAACAGCTTTTCGATTAGATAACGTACTCGGTAATTCCAAAGACAATAACCTTGGTAATACTCGACCAAAACCACTCGCGTCTAATACAAATTTCGCTTGAATGTTTGTCGTTTTATCATTTTTCTTAACCGATAGTGTTGCAAACTCATCTGAAAAAGCGATATCAGTAACTTCATGGTTATAACGAATATCCGCGCCAAGTTCTGCACTACGATCCGCTAATAACTTGTCGAATACGGCACGTTTAACTTGATAAGTTGTTCCGTGACCTTGGCTGAATTTCTTTTTAAAATCAAAACTTGAATGCTCACCATCTCGATAAAAAGCTGCGCCGTCTTTAAATTGAAAACCAAGAGCGTCAGCGTTATCAATAACGGTATCTAACATGTCTGCTTCTTCAATAAAGTTCATACAATATGGTAGTAGACTTTCACCTATGGAAAACCTTGGGAAACTTTCTTTTTCTACAACAATAACATTCCAGCCTTTATTAACTAGTATGCTAGCCGCCACGGCACCTGAGGGACCTGCACCAATAATTGCAACATCACAGTTTTCAACTTCAGTCATTTCGACCTTTTCCTTCTGATATATAGGTAATAATAGGGGAACATAAAAATGTAATAACAATGCCTACAAAAACGGTTTGTCCAAAACTCGCAACTGCAGGCGTTGAACTAAATCCAAGCATAGCAAACACAAAAATAGAGCTACATGCCGACATTAATGTTGTTTGAGTAATTGATTCCGCAAAGCCATGTTCGGCATAAAACACCGAATAATCAAGGCCTAGTGCTAATATAACTAGCCCTGCAGCAACATTAAATAAATTTACTGTGGTTTGTATTAAACCACTAACCAACATAGCGATACTAAACGCCATCACAGGAACAAGCACTCCAACAAGGGCTTTTTTCCAACCATATCGAATTGTAAATACGAAAAAGGCCGCAACAAAAGCAATAGCAAAAACGATTAACATCACTTGCCTGAAACGGCTAAGGTCGCGTTCAGCATCTGCCAATGTATCCACAAAAACACTCTGTTCGAGTGATGCTAGTCTATTCGATAGCGTGGTAACATCGTTAATTCCAGAAAATCGAATGACCGAATATACCGTACCTTCATCTTCTAACCATAGGTGTTTAAACATTTTTCCTAATGGTGACGTAAGCCAGATATCCGGTGTTAAAAAATCATCCGTAACTTGCTTTACTGTTACCTGCGTGCCTAATAAAGCAGATAATTGTGAAAATTGTCCATTTTTATTCGCATTAACGAGTAACGAGTTATTCATCTTTTGTTGTTTAATGGAAGGTAACCAATTAGAAATGGCTTGATAACTACCAACAACATTGTCATCAATCAATTGATTCAACGTAGGAAGTAATAACTCTTCTTGTTCAAGCAATGCTTGTGGGGTTTGTCCTTTGATTAACAAATACTGATTATCAAATTTTTGACCTAATACTTTTTTCACTTGTGTTTCATTTTCTTTTAAGGCTGATGAAACCTGATAAAAGGTTTTAGGGTTATCTGAGAAATCAATAAATAACATATCAGCAATAAAACCGGCAAAAACACAACATACAACTAAAGGAATTACGCTCTTTCCCATTAACCTATCAAGTAAACGTTTATGCAATAAGTTGCATTGCTTATATAAAACAGGTGATTTAGTTCGACTAAAATCAAGCTTATGATGCAAGGCGGGATATAACAACAATACTGTTACTAATGCTCCGAAAAGTCCGAAGATGGTAAACACGGCAATTTGTTTAAACAAATCAATAGGCACAACAACAAGGAGTGCATAGCCTAACGCTGTGGTAGTAAAACTTAATAATAATGAAATACGAATAGTCGATAATGGGGAACGCTTTTTAGGATTTACATACTGTAATTCGGTAAAACTATGAAAGCTATAATCGACTGCGATACCGACCAGAGTAACAGCAAAAACCATGGTCAATATATTCACCTCTACAAAGAAGATATTGAGACCGATTATTCCGTATAATCCACTTA
>Ga0209395_1003680_pt1 | contig 18688 bp, 14 predicted proteins | sample GOMGulsemesocosm_3_FD_184635 | JGI IMG/M metagenome (GOLD analysis project Ga0209395, IMG submission 184635) | Methane-oxidizing microbial communities from mesocosms in the Gulf of Mexico - GOM9D Gulf of Mexico (SPAdes) (version 2) | ecosystem: Environmental > Aquatic > Marine > Cold seeps... | reverse complement strand
CCATTAGTTAACTTTAATAGTGTGTGGTTTACATGAGTTGATTTAAGGTAATATACATAGTATCTTTGATTGTTTCCTTTGTCATCACAATGATTGCTTTTAAGTTCCTTTGGGATTGAATTTAGTATTGATTCAGTTGTACAGTCTCTTGCCAACAAATTAATCCCGAAGGGTATTTCGGAGTTATATCCTAAGGCTAATTTTGCATTGTCAATATCAAACACGGCAGACGAATTATTCCAATTTTTAATGTCAACATATCCGTAATAGGCTTCTATTTCTGTTTTTTTTGTAGCCAAGCAATTTTCAATATTGGTGGTTAAGTATTCACCTTTACCATCAATAGTAGTATTTATAGTGTCAATCATTAGTGAGCCATAAATGCATTTATATTTTAAATTGTCTACGCTATTAATCACTCCGTTAGAAGAGATCATTTCAACAATGTCTAATGTTTCAGCTTTTTTGATATTGTAATCACAAAATTGCCCTTTTATAGCGCCGTTTTTAATGTACTCAATAGTATTTCGTTGAGAGAAAGAGGTTTCTAATTTTGAAATCCCCATTAGTCTCCCTGCTTTAATATTTCCGTAATAAGTTTTTAAAGAGATAGAGGCCTCTGATTCATCAATAGAAATATCTCCATAATTATTGTAAATGTTTAAATGACAGCTTTTAGGCACTTTTACTTGGTAATGAACTTCTCTATAATCCATATGCTTATAGGTTTCTTTTTTTGTTAAAAGAGTAACAATTCTGTCCTTAAGATTAACACTATAGTTAACATCAATTTTATTAATCAACTGTTTTGCTTCAGCTTCACTTTTGCTATTAACAATTACTAATACGTCAACAATTATCTTATTCCCATCCCATGCAGTAATATCAATATTTCCATAAGAATTATTAATATTTAAAAGCATTCCTTCAACAAACTTAAATTCTTTGTGAATCCTTTTTTCTTCGGTATGTTTTCCTTTTTTTAGTTCATTATTAGAAAATGCCATTATTGGTAAAAGGAATAAAAAACAAAGTAGGTTTATGCTAAATAATTTCATGATTCTCAGTTTTAATTTCTTTAGTAATTTCAATTTGGTGCATTACATTTTCTAGTAAATCGATGCGGTATTGAAGATTATCAACTAATGCTTTTATGATGCGTTTGTCATAATTTGTTTTTAGTTGTTCTTCTAATTTATGTTGTTCCCCGTCTAAAAAATGTAATCTTGAAAGCGCGTCGTTAATAAGATTTTCTGTTGTATCATTTCTTTCTAATTCTAGCTTAACTAATTCACGTTTTACAATTCCTTCTAAATGAAATTGAGCATTAGAAACATCAGTAAACGGGTTTTCAGTTGTAGTTTCTGCTACAGTAGTTTCAGCTTGATTATTTGTGTTGTGTAAAGTGAATAATCCGATAAAAAGAATAAGAGTTGCAGCAATATTCAAATACCAGTATTTGTTATTGTTCGATTTTTTAACAGGGGTATTTTCTTGGGCTAGTTTTTTAATAAACCGAGCTCTATGTCCTTGATTAGGGATTTCAACATCAAACTTATTTGTTTGGTTGTCGAGTATCTGTTTTATATTGCTATTGTCTGACATTTGTCTAGTTTTTTTCGCAAACTACTTTTGGCTCTTGATATTAGAGTTCTACAATTTGTATGTGTAAAGCCGGTAATTTCTACTATTTCTTCATAATCATACCCTTCAATGTAGTGTAATGTTAGTAGAATTCTGTAATTGTCTTTTAAGTTGTTTATCGTTTTAATAATTTCCTGAAATCCAACGTCTGCTGTATTAAACTCAGAGTCGTATTCTTCATCAATTGCATTATTTAATTTTTCAACATCAAGCGGATAAAATCTTTTTTTCTGTTTTAAATGTGTTAAACTTTTGTTGACAACAATTTGTTTTATCCATTTAGGAAAAGTGATTTCTTCCTGTAAATTACTCACTTTAGAAAACGCTACAATGAATGAATCTTGAGCGATATCTTCTGCTAAATATTGTTGTTGTACTATTCTAAATGCGGTATTATACATTGCTTTAAAAAACAAATCATAGATAGCTACTTGTGCTATTTGATCATTTTTTTTACAACGTTTTACAAGCTGAATTAATTCGCTCTGGTGCATTTATGAATTAGTTAGTTTATAGTAAGGACTACACTGTTTTTAATTTGTTGCAGTTTGGTGTAATTATTTTTATTATCGAGTTTTCGTTAGAGTAATGTATTGCTTAAAAGATTTTTGCTAATCAAAAAAAGTGTCGTCTTCTTCAAAAGCGGTTCCAATAACAACCAAGTCTGCACCAGCTTGGTATGCTGCCTCAATTTTACTTTCTGATCTAATTCCTCCTCCAACAATTAGTGGAATATTAATAGCATTTGCAACAGACGAAATTGTTTTTATCTCGACCGATTCGGTCGCTCCTGAGCCAGCTTCAAGATATATGAGTTGTTTTCCGGTGTATTGACCAGCTAAAGCAGTATGAATAATTAAATTGACATCGTTTTGTGGAATAGGTAAGGTGTTGCTTACTTTTTGAACTGCGGTTTCAACACCACCTTCAATAAGGATATATCCAGTAGGAATAATTTCTAAATCACTTTTTTGCAATAACGGAGCTGCTTTTACATGTTGATCAATTAAATATTCTGGGTTTCTTCCTGAAAGTAGGCTTAAAAACAAAATACCGTCCGCTTTATTGGTGACTTGATTTGTATTACCAGGGAATAAAATAATTGATAAAGAAGTATGCTTTTTTAGTTCTAAAACTATTTGCTCGGTTTTACCATTAGCAACAATACTTCCACCAACAAAAAGATGTGTTGCTGAGCTTGAATTTATTTTAGCAGACAATTTCTCAATGTTTTCAAGATCAAGTTTATCAGGGTCCAATAGAATTGCTAATAATTTTCTATTATTCGCTTTAGCCTGTAATATGTCTTGATAAATATTTTGCATTATCCTTTCTGTTCATTTGTTGCGTACACTAAAGTATATCCATCAATAATATCAAAATAAATTTCAAATCGTTCATTAAAAGGTTCTTTTAAAATATGACCAGTTGTTTGTTTATGATATAGGTTGAATTCATCAATAGGTAAATGTTCTATAAATAACAATCCTCCATCGGGATGAATTTTAAACAAACTTTCTTTTGCACCCCAAATTACCGTTAACTGTTCTGTTAAGTTTTCTTCTACTAAATAGTCGGCTTCTTTTCCAATGAACTTAGATGCAATACGTTGAATTTTATCTCTATTTTTTTCAATATCAATTCCGATTTCAGTGTCGGAAATTGCAATTGTAGAAAATTCAAAAGAATGTGAAATGGTTATTTTTCTACCATCTTTTAAGTGAGGTTTCCCATCTTCAGTATAATACAAGTCAAAATCGGATAATCCAGCAACTTCTAATAATTTCCGAACTGCTAAAAATCCTTTTTTATGAGATTCTGAGCGCATTCCATTAGTTCTGTTTTGACTTCGTTCATTTAGTTTTACGGTCGATTCTAAATCATGTAATGATTCTTCTATTTTCCAGACAAATACGGTAGTAGAGTCATTATGTTTAATGGTTTTGTATAGAGGCATATAGCGTTTAATTCCCTCGACGCAATATAGCGAGGTGGTTATTGTATGGTTATTAAGCAGTTGTTAACTTCAATAAAATAAACCCGTTGGTGGGATTGAAAGTTATTGTGTACCTTTGCACACGCAAAAACTGCTAGATATAACAAACCTACATATTTTTTTAGTAGGGATCATAAAAATAAATAAAAACAGCATATTATGAGTACAAAAACAGCTACATATGTTCCGTTTAAAGTTAAAGATATTTCTTTAGCGGATTGGGGTAGAAAAGAAATTGAATTAGCTGAGGCCGAAATGCCAGGGTTAATGAGTTTACGTGAAGAGTATAAAAATGAGCAACCATTAAAAGGAGCTCGTATTGCAGGATGTTTACACATGACTATTCAAACTGCTGTTTTAATTGAAACTTTACAAGCTTTAGGAGCTGAGGTTACTTGGAGTTCTTGTAATATTTTTTCTACACAAGATCAAGCTGCAGCTGCAATTGCTGGAGCAGGAACTGCTGTGTACGCATGGAAAGATATGACAGAAGAAGAGTTTGACTGGTGTATTGAGCAAACGTTATTCTTTGGAGAAGACAAGCAACCATTGAACATGATTTTAGATGATGGTGGAGATTTAACTAATATGGTATTAGATCGTTTTCCAGAATTAGCTGCTGGAATCAACGGATTGTCAGAAGAAACTACAACAGGTGTTCACCGTTTATACGAAAGAGTAAAGAACGGAACATTGCCAATGCCAGCAATTAATGTAAACGATTCTGTTACAAAATCTAAATTTGATAACAAATACGGATGTAAAGAATCTGCTGTAGATGCTATCAGAAGAGCTACGGATATTATGTTAGCAGGTAAACGTGTAACTGTTTGTGGTTATGGTGATGTTGGTAAAGGAACTGCTGCATCTTTTAAAGGAGCTGGTTCTATTGTTACTGTTACAGAAATTGATCCAATTTGTGCTTTACAGGCAGCAATGGACGGTTTTGAAGTAAAGAGATTAGAAACTGTTGTTGCAAATTCTGACATCATTATTACAACTACTGGTAACAAGGATATTATTCAAGGACGTCATTTCGAAGCAATGAAAGACAAAGTTATCGTTTGTAACATTGGTCACTTTGATAATGAAATTGACATGGCTTGGTTAAATGGAAACCACGGTAATACAAAAGATACTATCAAACCACAAGTTGATAAATACAACATTAACGGAAAAGATATTATCATTTTAGCTGAAGGACGTTTGGTAAACTTAGGTTGTGCAACTGGACACCCAAGTTTTGTAATGTCTAACTCATTTACAAACCAAACATTGGCTCAAATAGAGTTATGGACAAATGCAGAAGCGTATAAAAATGAAGTATACATGTTGCCAAAAGAATTGGATGAAAAAGTAGCAAAATTACACTTAGCAAAAATTGGTGTTGAGTTAACTGAGTTACGTGAAGACCAAGCATCATATATTGGTGTAACCGTTGATGGACCATACAAACCAGAACACTATAGATACTAATATTGTTTTAAGTAATACAGTACAAAAAAGCCGAAACATATGTTTCGGCTTTTTTTTGATGCATGAAATCCTATCGAATAACGTAGCTTGCTGATTACTAGGTTATTAGCTTGTATCTAGTAAGTCGATAGGTTTTTTGTTTTTTATCCCTATAATAACTGATTCCATCCCATATTTTTCCGAGACCCACCTCTTTTCATAATCTTGGCGCCATATAAAACGCACAAATTATTATGAAAAAAATATTACTTACGTTATTATTACTTCCATTAGCTACATATTCCCAAGTAGGTATTGGTACAACAACCCCAGATAATAGTTCAATGCTTGAAGTTGACGCAACTGATAAAGGAGTATTGGTTCCTCGTGTTGCTATAGCCGATTTAAATACAGCTGCCCCAGTAGCTGCCCCAATTGAAAGTCTTTTGGTTTACAATACAACTATTGCTACAGGAGTAGGATTTCACTACTGGGATGGTGCAAAATGGACACCATTATCAGGAGCCGCTGCCAATGATGGAGATTGGACTGTTGTAGGAAACGATATGTACAATGCAAATACAGGTTATGTAGGTGTAGGTACAACTACGCCAACCGCTAAATTACATGTAGAAAGTGCCGTGGCTGGAGCTACAGCAGTATATTCAAATGATTTTGAATCAGGAGGGGTTACTTCAGTAACAGGGCCTTTTAATTCATGTACGCCAACTAATATTTGGTATGTTAATGGATCAAGTCCTAGTGCTTCTTGTTCTACATGTACTAATAATAGAGCATATATTTCTTATGAAAGTTGTGATCAAGATCAAGTTTTAGTAGAGGGTAATTTTAGTACGACTGAATCCTTGATACAAATATCATTTAATTATGGTTTTGATATTTGGACTGCAAGTGCTGAAGATTTATTTTTGGTAACATTATATAATGAAACGACGTCATCTGTTGCTGCAACTTTGGTAAGTGTTACTTCTGATGATGTAAATGCGAGTCACTCAAGTGTTCAAACAGTAGTGCCAGGGGATAATTACTCATTACGTTTTCAGTATGTTGGAAATGACGATAATGGAGCTGCAGTAGACGACATTGTTGTTACTGCAACTGCACCACCTACATTAAGAATTGTTGATGGTAATGAGCAGGCTGGTAGATTATTAACTTCAGATGCCTTAGGGAACGCTTCATGGCAAGATGCTGGAGTAGATAATGATTGGACAACCTCAGGAACGGATATTTATAACGCAAATACAGGTAACGTAGGTGTTGGTACAACTACACCTGTTGAGAAATTACATGTTGTAGCACAACATATGCTAGTGGAATTTGATCCAGATGCTGTATACAGTACTAAAAATACAGGTACTGGAAAAGGATATGAACTTATTGGAACCTATCAAGGTTGGGATAATAGCGCTATTTATATAGGTGGTTATAATACTAATCACACAGGTAACAATTATGATGATGCGGACAAAATAATTTGTGGTGGTAATACTGTGGGTAACGTAGGTATTGGTACGCTTGCTATTACAGCTACATCTTTTAATGTTTCAAGTTCAGAAAGATTTAAGAAAAATATTTCTCCATTAGAATATGGCTTGGATGCTGTTTTAAAAATCAAACCCGTAAAATATCAATACAATTTTGAAAAGTCTGGGTTGTATACTATAGGGTTTATTGCTGAAGAAGTAAGTGAAGTAATACCAGAAGTGGTTTCTCATCAAAATGAAAAGCATAAAGTCGTTTCTCGTGAAGAAGGAAAGCCAGTTTCAATGGACTATTCTAAAATGAGTGCCGTATTGGTTAATGCCGTTAAGGAACAACACTCAAAAGTGCAAGAACTTAAAAGTAATAATGAAGCGCTTAAAAAACGTTTGGCTAGAATTGAGCAAGCACTTTTAGAGAAGTCTAAAAAATAATTCTTTTTATTAATTTTTAAAAACCATAATTAATGAAAAATCATTTATTAAAAATATTAGTATTGTTTCCTTTGGCTATTTTTTCTCAAGTAGGTATAGGAACAACTACTCCAAGTTCAAGTGCAATACTGGATGTTACAGCAGTAGATAAAGGAGTGTTGGTGCCGAGAGTGGCAATTGCCAATTTAAATACTGCTGCGCCAGTAGCGGCACCAGTAGAAAGTTTATTAGTGTATAATACTACCGTTGCCTCAGGAGTGGGCTTTCATTACTGGAATGGATCCAAATGGACACCTTTGGTAGGTGCTGCGGGTCTTGATACAGATTGGACAATTGCGGGAGATGATATGTACAATGCCAATACAAGGTTTGTAGGTATAGGAACAACAACTCCGTCAATTTTAATGCATATTGAAGATACAGGAGCTCCAGCGATTAGAGTAGTTGATGGTTTTGAAGCCGTTGGATTAGTTTTAACTTCAGATGCTTCAGGTTATGTGAGTTGGGGACAACCAACATTAGATGACGATTGGACTATGTCTGGTAATGATATGTATAATGGAAATACAGGTAATGTAGGTATTGGTACAACTGCAGCAATAGAACCGTTTCATGTAGTGTCTGATAGGGTTTTATTGGAAAGTGCAGGAAACGCTGTTTTAAGAACGAGAAAGAATGATTGGGATACATCTAAACAGTACGATTTAATAGGGATGTATACTGATCCAGGTTTTGATGCTAATGCAATTTACTTAGGAGGTTATAATGTTAATAATACTAATGTAGATAATTATGATGCTGGGAATAAAATATATCTTGGATGGGAAGGACAAACTCAACTTGAAATAACAGCAACAGCTTTTAATGTTTCAAGCTCTAGAAGAGCTAAAAAGAACATTACGATTTCTCAGTATGGGTTAGACGATATTTTAAAAATAAAACCTGTTAAATATCAATACAAAAATAGCAAATCAGGTCTATATACAATTGGTTTTATTGCCGAACAGGTTAGTGAAATAATTCCTGAAGTAGTTTCACATCAAGACGATAATTGGAATGTAGTTTCTCGTGAGAAAGGAATACCTATGTCTATGGATTATTCTAAAATGAATGCCGTATTAGTAAATGCGGTGAAAGAACAACAAGTTGAAATAGATTTACTAGAAAAGGAAAACACTGCCCTAGATAAACAAATAACAAAATTGGAAGGTTTGTTGTTTTAATAAAAGATGAATACATATTATAGGAGTTAAGCAATTTCAGTGAATTGTTTAACTCCTTTTTTTACCAACCAAAACTATTTATATGAATAAAAAATTACTTATTGCTTTAATTTCTTTTTTTGTTTATTCAGAGATTAATGCACAAATCGTCAATAACCCACCTTTTATTTTATCCGTGGATGAATTAAAAGCATGGACTTCAGGTGGTGCTACTGCAGATGCTAATAACATTGCAACGGAAAATTTAGCAACACGCTTTACGGATACTAATACACAATTAAACTCAGCGTTAACTAATGATTTAGAAATCGCTTGGTTACCTGACGGAATGAATAACTTTGGTAATTATAACGGAGAACAACCAGTTTTTAACTACTATAATTTTACACATTGGGCATATATTGATAAGTTAGTATGGTTTGGCGGTACTGCAGATGATACTGTTCAAATTCCTTCTGCACCATGGGTAAATGCTGCTCATAAAAATGGAGTAAAAGTATTTGGGAATGTATTTTTCTCCCCTAATGCATGGGGAGGATCCACTGCAACAATGACGAACTTTCTTGAAAAAGATGGGTCAGGAAATTTTATAGCAGTTACCAAGCTTAAAGAAATTATGGAATATTATAATTTTGACGGTTGGTTTATTAATGAGGAAACAGATACAAACGGTACAACAGGTCAATTAATGTATGAGTTTGTTAGAGAGTTAACTGCAGCTATTGAACCTTTAGGGAAAGAAGTGATATGGTATGATGCTATGTTGTTAAGTGGTACTGTAAGCTGGCAAAACGCATTAAGCGCGAATAATTATATGTTTTTCCAAAACGATGACAACGGTCTTCCTGGTGATGGCTATGAGCAAAGAGTGAGTAGTAGTATGTTTGTCAACTTTTTTTGGTCTGGATCTAATAATCCTAGTGTTTCAAGTTCAAATGCGGGGGTATTGGGTAGAAGTCCGTACGATGTTTTTACAGGTGTAGATTTATGGCCTGGAAGAAATCAAGCTGCATTTGAAACAGGAGGGAATAATTGGATGAATGATATTCACCAATCTGCAACAACAGCTTATACATCTTTAGGGTTATTTGCTGTCAATGCCATATATAATAATGCACAGTATAGTAATTTTAATAACGACCCTAATGATAGGTTAAGTTTTTATGAAGCTGAAAGACATATGTTTGGTGGGGCAGATTTTAATCCATCACAGGTAGATGCTTCAGGTTTTAAAGGAATATCTAATTGGGTTCCTGCAACTTCTGTAATAAACACGTTACCCTTTGAAACTAGTTTTAATACGGGGCATGGTAGAAAGAAATTTACGGATGGTACAGAAACAAGTTCTAGCGATTGGCATAACATGTCTGATCAAGAATTGTTGCCTACTTGGCAATTTGCTGTGGAAGGAAATCAATCTATAACAGCTTCTTTTGATTTTAATGATGCTTATAATGGAGGGAATTCAATAAAATTTGATGGAATTATTACAGGGGGATCTCCTTCAACTGTTAAGTTGTATAAAACAGATTTAAGTATTGGTACAGAAACGGTATTAGAATTAACTTACAAAACAGGTCAGATAGCACCAACAAATATGGATGTGTTATTAGCATTTGATGATAATCCAACAAATCTTATCCCTTATAGTTTGGGGAATAGTACATCAGTGGGCTGGAATACTGAAACTTTAAACCTTACATCTCATAGTGGTAAAAAACTAGTTATGGTTGCTTTTGAGTTAAGCTCAGGTACAACTGTTAATCCATATTCAATAAACTTAGGTAAAATTAAAGTTTTTAATGACCCTGCTTTAGGTGTTGAAGAAGTAATTTTTGACGAGTTTGTGATATGTCCAAACCCTAGTAATGGAGCGTTTTACGTTAAATTGAAATCTAATTCAATAAAAAAGATTAATATCAGTGTACATGACATTAGAGGAAGACAAATCTTTTTTAAGGATTACAATAGTACTTCTGATTTTAAAACGATGATTAGCCTTGAAAATGCACAAAGAGGAATTTACTTTGTTTCCGTAAGAGATGGAAGTCATAAGGAAGTTAGAAAAGTGATTGTTAACTAATAATTTATAAATTAACTATTGTCTAAAACAAAAAAAGCCTGAAACTTAAGTTTCAGGCTTTTTTTGTTTATAAAGTAAATAAAAACTTACTTATTTACTTCATTGATATATTTTTTCAATGCCATTGTCATTGAAGGTGTTTCTGGTGATGGTGCTTTGATGTCTATTCTTAACCCTGCATCAGTAGCAGCTTTAACAGTAGTGTTTCCAAAAACAGCAATTCTAGTTTTATTTTGCGTGAATTCAGGGAAATTCTTTAATAAAGAATCTATTCCTGAAGGGCTAAAGAAAACCAAAATATCATAAGATACATTTGCTAAGTCCGATAAATCACTTACCACAGTTTTGTATAGTGTAGCTTCCTTCCAAGTAACCTTTAATTCATCTAATGTAGAAGGGATTAATGATTTCAATTTGTCTGAAGAAGGCAATAAAAAACTTTCGTTTTTATATTTTTTGATCAACGGAACAAGTTCTGGAAAAGTTCTTTTCCCAACATAAATTTTACGTTTTCTGTAAACCACATATTTTTGCAAGTAGTATGCAACAGCTTCTGATTGGCAAAAATATTTCATGCTATCAGGAACTTTGAAACGCATTTCTTCCGCTATTCTAAAATAGTGATCAACGGCATTTCTACTGGTTAATATTACTGCAGTATACTCAGAAAAATCAACTTTTTGTTTACGAACCTCTTTAGACTCTATTCCTTCTACATGAATAAATGATCTAAAATCAATCTTTACTTTTTGTTTTTCTACCAGATCAAAATAAGGTGAATTTTCAACTTTTGGTTCTGGTTGAGAAACTAAGATAGTTTTCACTTTCATATTCCCAAATTATTTTAAAGATTAGTTAGTATTAAAACTGCACCAATTAAGATGGGTGCGATTTCAAGAGCGCAAATATACAAAATAAAATAAAACCAGTACTTTAAAAATGTTTTTTGATTGTACAGTATTATAATTGTGATACTTAGTAAATAGAAAGAAACGAATAAACCAATACCTAAATAGATCCAAAATATGTCAGGAGTTGGGGTAACATACAGTAAAATGAGATTGCCAAAAAAAATAAAAAGGCTAATAAAATTAATAAAAGTTAGCTTTTGGAAATTATAATTTTCAAAAACGGTATTTAAACTCAAAGTTTCGAAGATAATTTTCTCAATCAAATATTTTGATATAAAATAAACGTTAACGATAATAAAAATGGTGCCAAAATTAGTGAGGTTGCTTTTGGGTGATAATTTTAGGGAACTCAATGTTAGATACGAAAACACTGAAATGTTTATCGCAAAAAAGATGTAAAATAAACTATTAAATAAGTTCCGTTTTTTATCTTTCTTATTATGCAACAATAAATATTTGCTATTAGTGAGCACACCTAAAAACTCCTCAAATTGGTAGTTATATAGGAGTTTAATACACATAATAACAAATAAGGAACCTAAAACTAGATAGGTTAGGTATTCATTGTTTTCAATATTTCGTAATAGAAATTCCATCAGTACAAAACTACTCTTTTTATACGGAGCTACAATTTTAGAAAATATTAATAAAATTAAAAATTTAAAAGAGTATTTTTACGCTCAATATGAAAGACGCTTTAGTTGTTATACCTACATATAACGAAATTGAAAATATAGAGGCAATAATCAGAACTACCTTTAAGGTGGCTTCTGGAGTTGATATTCTTATTGTAGATGATAATTCACCAGATAAAACTGCTGAAATGGTAGTGTCTTTACAAAAAGAGTTTCCTAAAAATCTGTTTCTTGAAAAAAGAAAGGGTAAAGAAGGGTTAGGTACAGCGTATATTCACGGGTTTAAATGGGCGCTTGATCGTGAATATAAGTATGTTTTTGAAATGGATGCAGATTTTTCTCATAACCCTAGTGATTTAATTAAGCTATATAATAGTTGCTATATAAATGGATCCGACCTAGCAATAGGCTCACGCTATAAATCAGGAGTAAATGTGGTTAACTGGCCAATGAATAGGGTTTTGTTGTCTTATTTTGCATCTAAATATGTGCAAATAATTACCCGAATGAATATTAATGATGCTACTGCAGGGTTTATTTGTTATAAGCGTAAGGTATTAGAAGCAATAAATTTTGATAAAATTCAATTTGTAGGATATGCTTTTCAAATAGAAATGAAGTTTAAAGCGTATATTAAAAAGTTTAAGATAGAAGAAGTCCCCGTGATTTTTACTGATCGAACCAAAGGCACGTCCAAAATGGATGGCTCAATTATATCAGAAGCAGTTTTTGGAGTAATAATAATGAAGTTAAAAAGTTTATTTTCGAAATAAACTGATAGAAGAGGATTATGAATAAAGTATTGATAAAAAACGCAAAAATCGTTAATGAAAATAAAATTTTTCATGGTGATGTGTATATAGAAGGAAAGTACATAGTTGAGGTGGCTGAACAAATTAGCGCAAAATCTCCTGATGTTAGTGTGTATGATGCAGAAGGGCAATACTTGTTGCCTGGAGTTATAGATGACCAGGTGCATTTCAGAGAACCTGGATTAACACACAAAGCCACTATTGAAACGGAGTCTAGAGCTGCAGTTGCAGGGGGAATTACTTCGTTTATTGAAATGCCAAATACCAATCCGCAAACAACTACAATTGTTGAGTTGGATAAAAAGTTTGCAATTGCAAATGCATCATCTTATGCGAATTATTCATTTATGTTCGGAGGAACTAATGATAATTTGGATGAAATTTTAAAAGTAAACCCAAAAAATGTTGCGGGTATAAAGTTGTTTTTAGGTTCGTCCACAGGAAATATGTTGGTTGATAATGAAGAAGTGTTGGAGAAAATATTTTCTAGCACTGATATGTTAATATCAGTTCATTGTGAAGATGAAGGAACCATCAGAGCTAATTTGGAAAAATATGTAAACGAATATGGAGATGATATTCCAATGAAATATCATCCAATCATACGAAGTGAAGAGGCGTGTTATTTATCCTCATCAAAGGCAATTGCGCTAGCAAAGAAAACAGGAGCAAGATTACATGTTTTTCATTTGTCCACAGGTAAAGAAACGGAATTGTTCACGAACAAAATTCCATTAGAAGAAAAGAAAATTACAGCCGAAGTTTGTGTACATCATTTATGGTTTACAGATAAGGATTATGATGAAAAAGGATCATTAATAAAATGGAATCCAGCGGTTAAAACACAAGCTGATAAAGATGCTTTATGGGAAGCTTTGTTAGATGATCGAATAGATGTTATTGCAACCGACCATGCGCCTCATACTAAAGAGGAAAAAGCTAATCCGTATACGAAAGCGCCATCTGGAGGACCTTTAGTTCAACACGGCTTGGTGAGTATGCTAGAAGCACATCACAATGGAAAAATAGACTTGGAAAAGATTGTTGAGAAAATGTGTCACAACCCTGCTAAACTATTTAAGGTAGAAAAAAGAGGATATATTAAAGAAGGATATTTTGCTGATATGGTTTTAGTTGATTTAAATAAACCTTGGACAGTTACTGAAGATAATATTTTTTATAAGTGTGGTTGGTCACCTTTTGAAGGAAATACTTTTAAGTCAAGAATATCTCATACGTTTGTAAATGGAAGTTTAGTATATAAAAATTTCAAATTTTATGATAATAAAAAAGGAATGCGATTAACGTTTAATGGATAACTATGTATAAGCTGTTGTTGATATTACTTTTAATTACTGTGTCATGCGATAAAAAATTTGTGGCTCCAGAACCTGACAACCTGATTGAGCAGTCTGTTATGGAGAGAATCCTATATGATATAAAGTTGCTTAAAGCTTCTAAAAGTAAAAGTTATAAGGTTCTGAAAGATAATAATGTTCAGGCAGACTTGTATATATATGAAAAGTATAAAGTTGATAGTATTACATTGAGACAAAATATTGAGTATTATGCTACTGCTTCATTCAAAAAAAGTAAAGAAATAGAACAAAATATTAAAGCACAATTTGAAACTAATAAAGTTGCTTTAGAAAAGAGCATTGCAGACAAAGTTAAAGCAGATAAAACAGAAGATAGTATTAAGAAAATTGAAGATACTATTAAATTGCCCAGAGAAAAATTTAGAAGCGAAATATACCCTAGTTTAATTGATGAAAATAGCTTTCTCGTTACAAGTGATTATTTAAAATGGCTTCAGGTTAATTCTGTTTTTGATAATAGTAAAGAGAATACTGAAAAAGATCCCTATTATAAAACTAAACTTGTTTCAAATAAAACTAAAGGACAACATAGAGTTGATATTCACACCCTTGAATTAAATGGAGAATATGAGTTTAGTGTTTATGCAAAAAAAGCGGAGCTAAATTATATAGGTTTAAGAATAGGCTTAAAAGGTTACTCTATAATTTTTAATTTAGATAAAGGTGTTGTTCATGGTGAACATGATGATATTGTGGCCAAAATTAAGCAACAAAGACTAGGATGGTATAAATGTTCTGTAAAGTGTAAAGTTGATAGTGTGTCAGTTGTAAGGATAAATATTTTTAAATCCAATTCTTATTTGGATTATTCAGGAAATGATGTTGACGGCGTTTATTTAGGAGATATCAATATTCAAGAGGTCACTCGTCGATGATAAAGAACGCTTGTCGGTGTTTTTTTTTAATTTTTATCAAATAAGCAAAATTAGAATAATAATTTTACGGAAACGGAGGGTTTTTGTTTAATACATTGTTATATATGTATTAAATGATCTTTGAGTGTGTTAATTGTTCTTCTCGGAGTGTTGTTGTTGGTTGGTTGTCAGTTTGTTGCCTAGTTTTTTTTGCTATACATTAGCCGACTAAATTAGAAATATCAACCAATATTTTGTTTTTTAAAAATTATTTACAATGAAAAAAGAATTACTGTTATCAATCGTATTGCTTGCATTGACAAGTGTAATGTGTGGGCAAAGTATTATTGAAACCACGGGAGAAAAGGTTACTGAAATGGAAAGTGCCAAACCAGAAGTGCTAACTGCAAATTTTGACTTTGTGGTTACTGATACAGGAATAAATAGTAAACAAAATGAATATGGCTCTGGTTTTTTTAAACAGAAATATATTGTTTTATCTGCAAAGAAAATTGGTGGCTTAGGAGGAACAAAAGATCCTTTAACTGGGGAGCCTCATTTTCAAATTTATTGCTCAACAATTAAAAAGACCGGAGATTTGGATAGGTTGGGTTTGTATTCAACTATTTTAAATACAAATGAAAATGAAGGAACTATTACTTTTTCTCCTGATCAAAAAACAGTTTACTATACAAGAAGCTTATTAGGTGATAAAAGAAATTATCAATTATATCGTGCAAAAGATTCTGTAGGTAACGGGCGTTGGGAAGGTGAAAAGAGTATCCATTTTAACAGCGAAAGTTATTCAGTAGAAAACCCATATTTGTCAGAAGATGGTAAAACATTATATTTTTCTTCTGATATGCCAGGAGGAGAAGGTGGTTATGACTTATATTCTGTAAATATAAATAAAGATGAAACAATTGACAACCCTGTTAACTTAGGAAATAAAGTCAATACTCCTAACGATGAGCGTACGCCATTTATTGATGAAGAAGGTAAATATTTTTATTTTGCTTCAAGCGGACACAATACTATGGGAGGTTTAGATGTTTTTAGAGCTCGTAATGTTAAAGGTGAATTTGTGAGACCTTTAAATTTAGGACCAACAATTAATAGTCCTGAAGACGATTACGCTTTTATGTTAGCAAACAAACAGAGAGGATATGTTACTTCTGCAAAGGCTGATGGTGTAGGAGGATCTGATGTGTATAAGTTAAGGTTAAAGTATAACAAACAATCTATCAAAGGGGTTGTTAAAGATGAGCTAACTCAGAAAATTATTCCTAATGCAGTTATTGAGATAGTAGATGTTGATGGTAATGTGGTAGCAACAAAGACAAATAAATCAGGTGAATTTTCAGCATATGTTGATCCTTATGAGGTGTATACTATTAACACTCTTAAAGAAGGGTATGATGATAATGTGTTAGAATTACCAACAAATTCAGCAACACAACGTATTTTTAAAGCGGAAGTAAACTTAGTACAAACAGCTCCAGAAATAGTTGAGGTTGATGGGAAGTCAATGATTAAAATAGAAAATATTTATTTTGCTTTTGATAAAGCGGCTATAAAGCCAGTATCAAAAATGTCATTGGATAAAATAGTGGGAGTTTTAGTAGAGAACCCTGCAATGAAAATTGAGGTGAATGCACATACTGATATCAGAGGTAGTGCACCGTATAATTTAGCGTTGTCAAAACGTAGAGCTGCATCAGCAATGAAGTACTTGATTTCTAAAGGTATTAAAGGCGATAGGTTGATTTCTGAAGGATATGGTGAATCACAAACTATTATAGATTGTGTTACTAAAGAATGCTCTGATGAAGAACATGAAATTAACAGAAGAATAGAATTTGTTATAATTAAAGAATAATTATAGAAAGTAAATATACTGATTGACAACTCTAAATAGCGTTGTTTATTTAATAGATTAAAGGTAGTAATTTTATATTGCTGCCTTTTTCTTTTTTAGCTAACTACGGTAGTTGCATTTTTGTTCAAATTCAATTACATGACATTAAATGTTAATTTCGTGTAAAATCAATATCTTCATCGTGAGTATTGAAGGCAGGGATTAACTAATGTCTCTCTGTTAGAGGCTAGCTTCTGTAATTATATCTACAGATGCGGTAAAAGAAAACCCCTAGAGATAAATTATCTCTAGGGGTTTTTTAGTAAAAAATTGGTTAGTGTTTATTTACTGCTTAATGAATTTTCGGGTAACAGTTTCTTCTGCGTCTGTAAATTCAATTAAGTATAAACCTGCGTTTAACTTACCTACATTTACAGTTCCATTAGTCATTGTTCCTTTGTCAATGGTTTGTCCTAATAAATTTAATATTCTATAAGTTGGGTTTAATTCATAATTCTTGTTGATATATAAATTATCTCCTCTTACAGGGTTAGGATAGAATAACTGATCTCCTAAGTCTTTAGCATCAGTTAATGATTTAATTAAAGTAATATCATTGTCACGGATGCTTCTTGCGCCATTAATACCTTTAATGATTACTTGGTCAATATATATATGATCATTATTTCCACTTGCATCACATTGGAATCTGAATTGTGAATTGCTCGCGAAATTATGTGAAGTGCTATCAAGTGTTACAGTTGCAGAATAGAAGTTGTTATTGTCAAAACTTGTTCCTCTAGCCCATGTGCCAACAGTACTCCAGCTTGATCCATTGTAGTAGCGCAACCAGAAATCTTCACCTGATTCCATACTGTATGAGTAGAAATAGAAGGTAACTTCAACTTGGTTGTAGCTTGTTAAGTTAAAACTAGACGATGTCATAGCAGAACCTGTTCCTGAATTATCTCTTAACCTAATAGAATAATTGTTTTCATAAGATCTAGATCCTGAATAACGGTAACAGTCACTTCCACCGTCAGACCATCCGTCCCATCCAGATTCAAAGAATCCTTCATGTAGAGTAGTTGTTCCTCCAGTTGAACATGGAGCACATGATGATCCACCACAATCTACACCAGTTTCATCACCATTTTGAATACCATCAGTACAAGTTGGCTCAGGTGTTCCTCCAAAGCAGAAATTAGTAGTTTCTGATGATCCAAAGCTACCACCTGATGTAATTGATCCACTTGGTCCTGTTAACGAGTATGATCCATTTCCGTATGAACAACATATTCCGTCACCATAAGCATCATTAATTGTAAATGTGTAACAATCATCAGTTAAACAGAATGTTTCTGTTACTGTAGATCCGTCTGCATTAGCAGTAGTATAGCTAGCTGAAGCAATTGTTGTTCCTGAATCATTTGTAAGTGTCCATGATGTTTCTTCAGGGTAGTTGTCAAATGTAATGCTTACTGTTACTTCATTGTCAGTACAAGCTGTTTGACATGGAGCGCATGATGATCCACCACAGTCTACACCAGTTTCATTGCCGTTTTGTATTCCATCGGTACATGTTGGAGGAGTGTTACATGGAGCGCATGATGATCCACCACAATCTACACCAGTCTCGTCACCGTTTTGTATACCATCTGTACATGTAGGGTTTGGAGTTGCGCCACATTTATCTGATAAGGCTAAGCTTCTTCTGCTTCCACCTGCATCTAAAACAGAATGCATTCTAGTTTTTTGTCCTTGCGTGTATAAATTCATACAAGAATCATCAGAATAATCCATATAATTTTGAACCATATCCGTAGTTCCACATGAGCTATGTCCTGTAGCACAACCATAGTTAGCTCCATCAGATTCTGGAGTGTCAGATACAAAATCAT
>Ga0209395_1003676_pt1 | contig 18692 bp, 13 predicted proteins | sample GOMGulsemesocosm_3_FD_184635 | JGI IMG/M metagenome (GOLD analysis project Ga0209395, IMG submission 184635) | Methane-oxidizing microbial communities from mesocosms in the Gulf of Mexico - GOM9D Gulf of Mexico (SPAdes) (version 2) | ecosystem: Environmental > Aquatic > Marine > Cold seeps... | reverse complement strand
CTTTTAATTCTCGCTGAGTGGGAAAGAACTTAATCAACTTGGTATTATATAACACCTGATAATTAAAATAGTCTTGGCTGTCACTATGATTGATAAGCCTAAAAATACTTATTTAAATCCAGTAGAGTTTGTTCGCTTAAGTGAAAAAATTATAAGTATTGTCATGACTGATGAGACTTCAAAACTTGATATACACTTAGAAGTAAAATAGAGCAATTAAGTTGATACTTTTACCGATAATGAAAATGATAAAGATATAAATTAATGACAGGGGAATTAAATGAATCAATTATCTGAGAAAAAAATTACATGTCCATACTGTGGACAGAATATTACTGTTTTAATCGATTCAACTGATTTAGACCAGACCTATATAGAAGACTGTCAAGTATGTTGCCAGCCAATCAATATTTCAGTTTATCAAAATACTCAAGGAGAGCTAACCATCAGTGCTATTAGTGAAAATGAAACACTGTAATAAGCAAACAACACTCATCGATTACTCTGTTTTATCACGCACTTTTCTTTACAAATTTACTGATCAGCTGAAAAGTGGCTAAACACTCGTCCTGTACAAGGTTATTAAGCAGCATATAAGCATGTGTCATGCCGTCAAATGTATGATATTCAACTGCAACCCCTGCGTCAATTAGCGATTCAGCATAAGCTAGACCTTCATCTCTAAGCGGATCACAACCTGCGATTATCACTAATGTTGTTGGCATCTGCGCTGTGAACTCTCCCAGTAACGGTGATGCCTTTGACATTATTTTTTGTGCTGTTTCTGCTTGTTCGTCTTCACTTTTATCACCGCTATCACACCCTTGCTGAACTACTTGGAAGTATTGCTCAAAATACCACTCGACCTTATCTTTTTCTAATAAAAACCCTTGGCCATTTTCATTTACAGAAGCATGACTCATGGTGTAATCAACACTTGGGTAAATCAAAATTTGTTTGTCAATTTTTACAGGTTTAGTCATTAAACCATTTACTGAAGTATTAACAAAAGCACTCGTTGAAGAATTCGTTAAGTTATTCATCACTAAACTCGTACAAATGGCGCCCCCCGCACTATCACCTGCAATATAAAGCTCATCACTGTGTTTCATATCAAAAAGTAAACTTCGGTAATTCTCGAGTAGTTGCTGACAATCATTGAGTCCCGCTGGGTATGGAAATTCTGGCGCTAAACGGTAATCAATACAAATAACAATAGCCTGTGCCGCTATGGCCAATTTACGACTAATAGGATCATATAACTCAATACTACCGCACATGTGACCACCACCATGAAAGTGCAGTAAAACTGGCAAGGTATCGTTCGGTGCTGGATTATAAATTCGCACGGGAATATTATGGCTTGGCGTGGCTACATAACTGTTTTTCACTATGTCCATGTTGGGACCTGAGCCAATTATCGCGGCTAAATTATCTAAGCCCTGCCTCACTAATTGAGTACTAAACCCTTGCCCTGTCGCTTTAGCTTCAGCTATAGCACTGTTAGCTTGTTCAAGAAAAGGCACTAATTGTGGAGATATTATTCCGCGCATAACTTTTCCTCATTTTTTTTATGTTCTTTTGTAGGCGCTGCTTTTTTATTACCTGTTTCAGGCAAGAAAAAGCTACCAATAAAAAACGTGCTACTGACTATTGAAATTAGGATAAATGATGCAGTGTAATCACCTTGATTAATATCCACCAGCTTACCAAACAACCATAAAATAACGGTAGAAAGTAAGTAGCTGATTGAGTAAAAAAGACTAAAGACTACGGTAATACGTTGCCCTGTCATTTTAGGCAACTCATGTGGAATAGACACCAAAGCAGTGATAGGGAAGAAGATAAAAAAGCCTAATACTATTGCTGACAAAGTTTGTAACCACTCACTAGAGCTAAAGGATACACCAATAATTGTCACGATCATAACCGCACCAGACCAGCGAATAATAGGCAGGCGCAGTGGCATTTTTTTACTATAAATAATACCCGCTAGTGTGCCAACAATGCCAAAGCCTATTACCCACTTACTCTGACTAATACCAGCTTTAGGATAGAAGGTGAATAAACAGATATAAAACGCTAGCAACCCTGAGTAAGTTAAACCATAAACCCAATTAAACTTCTCTTTTAGACCATCAAGGTACTTGTACTGTGCAGCGGCTTTACCCTCTTGACTTTGTTCATCGGTTTCTGGTTCAAACTTTACTAATAACCAAGCAAAACTAAGTAATAAGCTGGCAACAGAAAAGCTAATCAAACTAACTTTCCAATCACCAGTGAACTGATTAATCTCAGCCATTTTCCACAGCACAATACCGGTACCAATATTAAAAGCGACAGCATTAAGACCATTAATAACTGGACGTTCATCAGCGGGAAACCAATGCATTACAATCGGGTTAAAATAGACAATCATAAAAGCACCACCTAAACCCATTAAAAATCGGCTTAAAAGTAATAATTCATAATTTGGCGCAAGTGGTGTTAATAAACCAATAACAATAAAAAGGCTGGCAATAAAAAAAGCATATTTGATACCAAACTTTATCGCAACCCAAGCTGCCCCGAACGTACCAACAATTTTAGCTAAGGTTACCGCACCACTAATAAAACTGGCTGACGCTAAGCTATCAACATGCATAGCAGACATTATCTGTCCCATACTCGCAGTGCCACCAACCCAAGCCATAGCAAAGAGTACATAGCTAATAAAAACAATGGCTTCAACCAAGTATTTGTTACTGATTTTCATATATGATAGTTTCTAATCAAGGGAAATATTTATATTAAGATTAACGTATGATGATATGCAAATAACTACTACCTTAGTTCACTACCCTGCTAAACGTAGCGTGGTAAGCTAGCGACAGCATTTATCACGATAATTTCTAACACTGATTTACTACTGTGATTTACCCTAAAAGGAACAGCACTTGTTAGTTTGGCTTTCACTCGATACTTGGCTCATCACCGTACTTTCCATTGTCTATTTAGCGCTGCTTTTTGTTGTTGCTCATTGGGGACAAAATCAAGCCGCTGAAAACTGGAGCTGTAAACCTTGGGTTTATAGCTTATCTCTAGGAGTCAGTTGTAGTTCATGGGCATTTTACGGAACGGTTGGACAAGCGGCGACAACAGGCGCTTGGCTAGCTCCTATTTATATTGGCTCAATTCTTTGCTTGGTCTTAGCTTGGCCAATGCTCCATAAAGTTTTACTGATTGTTAAGCAGCAAAATTTAACCTCAATTGCCGACTTTATTGCCTTTCGCTACGACCGCTCACCCAAAGTCGCCGCATTAGTTGCTATTGTCGCGCTCATGGGTACTATTCCCTATATTGCACTGCAACTTAGGGCAATAAGTACCAGCTTTGATTTATTAACAGGTACCTATCAGTCAGGTATCAGCACTGCGTTTGTGGTGACTATTGTTCTCATTTTCTTCAGCATATTATTTGGCACACGACAAATAGCCGCCAACAAGCAAAATCAAGGTTTGGTTTTGGCCATCGCTTTTAGCTCAATTATTAAATTGTTTGCACTGACCGCTGTCGGTATTTTTGCCACATTTTTTATCTTCGATGGTTTTACTGATTTAATTAGTCAGCGTGAAAATATTAGCGCGATAACAGGCAACAACTCCGTTTATCTTGCCGTTGCTCAAGCTGTATTAGGAGCAATTACCATTTTTATCTTGCCACAGCAGTTTCATATGATGATGATTGAAAACCACCATCAACAAGAATTAAAAACGGCACGGTGGCTATTCCCTTTATACCTGTTACTAATCAATATTTTTATTTTACCTATCGCCATTGCCGGACAACTAACTTTTCCAGGCGGCAGTGTTGATGCTGATACCTATGTATTAACTATCCCGCTATTCTATCAACAAGCTTGGCTTGGTATCACTGTGTATATTGGTGGGTTAGCCGCTGCAACGAGTATGGTAATAGTGGCAGCCATCGTACTTAGTACCATGGTATCTACCGAAGTTTTAACACCACTGGTATTAAAGTTTCGTTTGTTTAACACCAAAAAAACTCAACAATTATCCGGATTATTACTCAACTTACGCCGTAGCTCTATTGCTATAATTTTACTGTTAGCTTTTATCTTTGAGCGCATTGTTGCTCAGCAAAATCATCTAGCAACAATAGGCTTGTTATCGTTTGTATTACTCTCTCAATTTGCACCCGCAACTATCGGCGCGCTGTACTGGCGTAAAGCTAATGCAAAAGCAGCCTTAACAGGATTAATTGTTGGTAGTTTAGTTTGGTTTTATACGCTATTACTGCCGGCATTAATGCCGACTAACCCGTTTATTGAAACAGGCTTATGGCAATTAACGTGGTTAAAACCCACCGCACTTTTTGGCGTTGATTTTTTAGATAGCACTAGCCACGGCGTTTTTTACAGCTTACTACTTAATGTAATTTGTTACGTCATCGTTTCATTATTTAGCCAACGCAGTGTTGGTGAAAAGTTACAGGCTGAATATTTTGTCAATAAAAGCCAAAACCAGTTTGAACGCCACCTCTCTATTGATGATTTATACAGTTTATTATTGCGCTTTATTGATAAAGACGCCGCTGAAGAACTGATTACGTTCGCTAAAAGTGAGGTAAATATTACCAGCAATAACAACAGTAAAAATCAGAAGCTTATTGAATATACACGTTTACAGCTTTCTGGCGTACTTGGCTCTGCATCAACTCGCATGGTTATGAAAGCGGCTTCAACATCACAAGAAATCCCTCTAGAAGATGTGGTAAGTATTGTTGATGAAGCCAACCAGATGTTCCGCTTCAATCGTGAGTTATTACAATCTGGCGTAGAGAACATTGAACAAGGCATTAGCGTTATTGATGCCGATATGCGCTTAGTCGCTTGGAACCAACGTTATATTCAATTACTTGATTACCCTGAAGGGTTTGTCACAGCAGGTAAACCTGTTGAAGAGTTATTACGTTACAATATTGCCAAGGGCATCATTACTAGTACAGGTTCAGCAGCAACGATAAGCGCCGACTCAACTACTAGGGATAATACAAATACAGGCACTGACATTACTAGCGATAGTGCAGATTTAATTTTCCGCCGTATTGAACATATGCGTATGGGGCATAACCACTATTTTCAGCGTACTATGCCCAATGGCATAGTATTAGAAATTAGAGGTCAATCTATGCCTGGAGGTGGCTTTGTTAGCACATTTTCAGATATTACCGCCCATATTGAAGCAGAAAAGGCCTTACAAAAAGCCAATGAAAGTTTAGAAAAGCGCGTTGAAGACAGAACCCTAGAACTAAGACTGGCGAAAGCAGAAGCAGAAGCTGCCAATAGTAGTAAAACTCGATTTTTAGCGGCGGCAAGCCATGATTTAATGCAACCTTTTAATGCCTTATCGCTCTTTACCTCCATGTTAAAAAAGAAAGTTGAAACGGATGAGTTAGCTAACTTAGCCAATAATATTGATGACTCTCTTAATGTTGTTGAAGCCCTTCTCTCTGATTTAGTTGAAATATCTCGCCTTGATAATAATTCTGAAGTTATTGAAAAAAAGCACTTTGCATTAAATGAATTATTAATACCACTCAAAAATGAGTTCACCGTTTTGGCGAAACAAGTTGATATTAATTTTAACTATCAAGCCAGTTCAATTTGGGTCAACTCCGACAAGCGTATGTTGCGAAGAATAATACAGAACTTCTTATCTAATGCTGTACATTACTGCCGTGATAAAGAAGGTGAAAAAGCAGGTATCACCAATAAAATAGTTTTAGGAGTTCGCCATAACCAAGACTCGATTACCATAGAAGTGTGGGATAACGGCCCAGGTATAGCAGCTGATAAGCAACAAACTATTTTTAGGGAGTTTGAGCGTTTAGAGCAAAATCGTGAAATACCGGGTCTTGGTTTAGGTTTGGCTATTGCAGAGCGAATGGCGGGTTTGCTTGGATTGAAAATCTCTCTCAAGTCAACGGTAGGTAAAGGTACTGGTTTTATGATTAACGTTCCTAGAGTACCACCTAATGGTGATATTTCAGGGCGTAAGATCTCAGTTATGGCTCGTAAGAAATCAGACAACAGTAGCGACGACTTTATCAATATGCCTGTATTAGTTATTGATAATGATGCATTGATGTTAACGGCGATATCTTCGCAGTTAACTGAGTGGGGCTGTGAGGTTTATACGGCTAGGGATGAAAAATCACTTAATGAAGTTGTTAGCAAAATGGTGCAAAGCCCACGTTTTGTTATTGCAGATTATCATCTCGATAATGATTCCAACGGAGTGGAATTGGTGACAAGTTTTTTACGCAGTAAAAATTGGAAAATTCCTTGTGTTATTTGCTCTGCCGATCCTTCAGAGCAAGTGAGACAACATACCAGTGACAAAAAGTTTTTATTCGTAAGGAAACCGGTAAAATCGTTGGCGTTAAAGCGTGTAATTAGGCAAATGATCAATAATTAATGATAGGGAGAGGAATTTATTTGCTTTTTTATTTATTGATTAACCTTATCTAATTAACCTTATTGAGTTAAAAATACTGTCAGCCATATATCTTTAACACCTAAAGTATACCCCAGCCTTGCTCACTTAATCAGTAGTGACATGCTCTGAGGGTGCTAACATTAACTGTTGATAAGCCAGTCCTGCTAACGTTCGATTATTAACTTCCAATTTTTCTAAAATAGCAGAAACGTGTTTTTTAACGGTTGTTTCTTTAATATTAAGATCGTAAGCGATTTGCTTATTAAGCTGTCCACCTGCTATCTGTGTTAGTACGATATATTGCTGCGGTGTTAATTGCGCCAGTTGCTTAGCTAAACGTTGATTGGCTAATGCCGCTTGTTGGTTCTCATTTTTCTCTATCAATTCAGGTAACCAAATATCACCTGCGAGTACCGTATCAATTGCAGTAGCAATTGTCGTAAGGTCGGCTGATTTAGGAATAAATGCCGCAGCGCCAAAATTGATGGCCTTTTGCATCGTTTCATCATTGTCATCAGACGAAACCATTATCACTACTAGATCAGGGTAATGATTTTGTAATTGCGTTAAACCAGTAAAACCATCATTGCCTGGCATATGTAAATCAAGAAATACGATTTCTAAACTCGGCGTAATTTCAATGGCGGTTAGTAGCTCACTAAAATTATCGGCCTCTAGCGTACCTGCATCATCAATACACTCAACTATGGCGTGTTTTAGCGCACTACGAAATAAAGGATGATCATCGGCAATTATAACTTTTGGTTCGCTCATTTTTATCTCCTAATTAAAGCTGCTCTGGCTAGTGTAAACACATATTACTCTTTTATTTCTAATATAAGAAAATATCATTTATTGCCCTTTTCCTCTATTACTTTCATCACTTGAAGGCTCAGCTAGTACCGTTTTTAACGCCAAATTTAATAGCGGAATTATGCCTTTGTTTTTTTTGTGTAAAATATGGTAATAATATTCTTTTGATAATAATACAACGGTATAGTTATCTTTAAAGTTTGTTGCGCCTAATCTTGCGTCATCAGCAATAAGGCTGTAATTCGCTCGACCAATGTTCAACATTTTATTAATTTTTTGCTGCGATAGTATCTGCGCAATCTCAGCTTTAATAGGCACAATATTAATTAACATATTTTTACTGAACCGAGAAACAATCATATTTCTCTGATTATCAAGTACCGTTTTATCACAAACAACTTCATTTCGACAAACAAGATAAAGCCCAATCGTAGCTATTGGTGTAGGTACATGAATAATATTTTCATGGTGTTTAATCGATGATAATATCTTGCCAATATCAGAATCAAATAAACCATCATTTAATGCTCTTATCGAACGAGGGCTATTACTTACTTTAAAAAACTGAGCCTTTAGATTTGCTTCTTTATACATGGCTTTAATAATAGGTAAGTATATCTTTGTAACGGCAGGGTGTTCAACGTAAGAAACAGACAAGGCTGGTTGCGCACTAATACCAAAACTAAATAAATAAAGTAAATAGGTTAGGCTGTAATAGTTTAATAATAACCCCTTTGTTTTTAGCTTAGGTGTTTTAGGCGGCTTAGCTTTAAGGGGAGCTCTGAAAAGGTTTCGCATTGTTTAATGCTCATCAACGATTAATTAAATTAAAAAGAGCTAGTGAACTAGCTCTTTTATCATCAATTAACGGCTAAAAGCTATAACCAACGGTTAGTGAAACAGTTGAAGGATCGCCATAATAAGCGATTAAGGTTGTATCACCACCAAAGCCAGGTAACCAAGTACCATCTTCATCTTGTCCGCCAGTAAAGTCATAAGCGCCAACCATATACTCTTCATCGGTAATGTTTTTCCAATGTAGTGCTGCAGTCCAATCTCCATCATTACTGTACCAGTTTATACCAAGGTTAAGTAAACCATAAGCTTCTTGAGTCAATCTATTTTCAAGCTCAACTAAGGCGTAATCTCCACGGTAGTAATAATTACTATTAATCACGAAAGAGCCGACAGAGCTTTCAATATCATAGGTAACACCAAAGTTAGCTGTCATATCAGGTGTGTTAGCTACGGTATAAATATCAGAGATATCATCGTAATCTTCACCATTCCAACTTAATACTTCTGTAAATTCGGTATCAATATAACCAAGAGCAAAATTAAAGTTTAGTGATTCTGTCGCAGCATAGTGCATCTCAAGCTCAAAACCCATACCTTCAGATTCACCAATGTTGCCTAAACGTGAATCCAATATAGTAGGGTCTTCATTTGGCGCAACAGCTTTGTATTGACGATCTTTATGTTTTAATGCAAAAACAGTGGCATTAACACGCAATTGGTCAAACCATTCACTTTTAATACCAACTTCAATAGAATCTACTATTTCAGGGTTAACCGCTGGTTCATTGGTAGACGCACGAGGATTAAAGGTGCCTGATTTGAAACCTTGTGCATAACTGGCAAATACCATCATGTCATCATCCACTTGATACTCAACACCTACTTTAGGATTGAAGTTAGTCCACGATTTATTGCCATCTAAGACCTCTGTCTGTGGTAAGTCACCTCGTACATAACCTGGTATCCAACCTGATAGCGGGTACTCTATCGAGCCATAAACATCTTTAGTTACGTTGGCATTCTTTTCTTCTTCGGTATAACGAGCACCTAAAGTAAAGGATAACTTATCAGTTAGGCTATAAGAGCCTTGACCATATATCGCATAACTTTCACTATTATTACAACCACTTTGATCGACACTCAGCGATTGAAATATAATAGCATCGTAGTGACCACAAGATTCAGCATCAAAATAATATAAACCTGAAACAAAGGTCAAATCTTCGCCATCATAGTTTAATTGAAACTCTTGTGAAAACTGCTCATCATCATATACCGCCGGCACATCAAATATTTGCAATGGTGTATTGTCAAAATCAATATTGGTTGGTGAATAGTTCTCGCGCGCTGCCGTTACTGATTTTACTGACCAAAAATCATTAATAAAGTACTCAGCGGTTAAACTCCAACCTTCATTTTCAACTAAATTTTCTGTTGGTAAACTTGTATAAGAATCATATTTACTGTCTGGTACTGGGGCATCAGTTACAATACTAGGTAAGATTCTATAGCCACCTTTGGCATTCGACTCATCTTTAGTATTGTCATAGTTAAAACGGAAAAACCAATCATCTGTTGGAGTAAACTCAATTGTTACTCGGCCAGCAAAAACATCTTTATTATAGTTTTCAGTATCTTGGTTATTTAGTGCTGTTTCAAGAAATTCACCGTAACCATCGCGAGATAAGCTGGCTAACGCAAAACCAACATAAAGCTTGTCATCGACTACAGGCACTTTACCAGCTACTTTATAGTCTTGACGGCCATAATTTCCAAAGGTCGCTGCTAAGTCAAACTCCATATCCCCTGACATTTTTTTAGTGACGTATTTAATCGCACCACCTATGGTGTTTTTTCCATATAAACTACCTTGTGGGCCACGTAAAACTTCGATACGTTCAACGTCAACTATATCGAGTACAGCACCTTGCGGACGAGCGATATAAACATCATCGACATAAATACCAACACCGGGTTCATAACCCCACAACGGATCTTCTTGACCCACACCGCGAATAAATGCTGTTAGTGTTGAGTTGGTACCACGGCTACTTTGCAAGGTTGTATTCGGTGAAAACTGTTGAACTTCAGTCATCACGCTAATGCCATTTTGCCCAAGTTGCTCTGCACCAATAGAAGTCATAGCAACGGGAACATTTTGCAAGGTTTCAGAAGTTTTACGTGCAGTGACTTCGATACGTTCTAGACCTGAGCTATCTTTAGCGACTTCACTCTCCTCTGCTGCTGCGGCTAGGGCAATGTTAGCATTTAGCGCGCTAGCAATTGCTAATGCGAGGTAACTTAATTTCTTGTTATGACGTTTCATATTAGTGCCTTATTGTAATTATATTGAATCAGCTATTTTTAAATTATTGTGATGTTTTTTACTGATGTTGAAACTCTATAACAAAATTAGACAAATTTAACTTGCACTATAGTACCATAGAGATTAACCATTGAAAATTAGAGCGTTTTTTTGCTTACACCCCAAAAACCGATGATATCGCTGGCGCTATCTAGCGAGGATTCAAACAAAAAATTCGCGCTAACATCTCTATTTTCAAATGTGGAATTGACCGTTAAGCCATGACTCATGCCATTTATTTCTACCAGTTTTACTTGCGGGGGCTCTTCATTATTTTGCCAGAGGGTTTGTCGATAATCTGCTTGTGAGGTCTTAGTTATTGCTAGTGAATTCTTGCTCAACTTTGACCACTGTAAAGCCAAGCGCTGTGAGTTTTTTGGGTTCACAACGTTGTCGTTACTGCCAGTGATAACAATAAGCCTTGGCCATTGCTCAACGGCTTCATTGTCCTGCTTTGCTAAACGAGCTAGTTCAACTGATGATTGTGACGGGCCATTTCTCATACAGGAAATAGCTTTAGCGAGGTCGTTCGCGCAAGGATAAGGCAAGCCAGCAATCACCGCACCAGCAGAAAACAGCTTAGGGTAGTGAGTTAACAGCGCACTGGTCATAGCTCCGCCAGCAGAGAGGCCAGCAATATAAACCTGCTCGACTCCTGACTGTTCTTTAAGGGTGGTGATCATATTCTTGATCGACAACACCTCCCCTTGATCCTTAGAGGTATCCGACTCTGAAAACCAATTAAAGCAGGCCTTAACATTATTTTTTGAGCTTTGCTGCGGTAATAACAGGGTGAAGTTATACTGCTTTGCTAATGCAACAAAGCCGCTTTGCTTAGCTAAAGCTTGGCCTTGTTGAACGCAACCATGTAACAACACGACTAAAGCTTTACTGTGCTTTGATGGAGATAAATAACTCGCTGTTAGCTCTCCAGGGTTATCGCCAAAGTGGTTTAATATTTGAAAGTTATCTAACGGTTGAGATATAGCGGAAGTAGGAATACTAATAAAGAGTAGAAATATCCAAGGTCTGTGCTTAATTAGAGATAACATAAAATTTAGCTTGGTTGGCTGTATTATGTTGCTATCATGGCGTACTGCTTTACTTTTCAATATGGTACTTTAGTACCTACTCATCTACTTCTATAATACAGCGATTACCTTAGGTGATTGTTTGAGTAAATTACGCGTATTTATTAAGAAAAACCCAAGAAATTAACTTTATTTACACAGTATGGGAAAGGGGTATAAAAAAACCCAGTATAAATACTGGGTTCATAATGTTTAAGTGTTTTATTTACACTTAACTTAGCTTAACACTAATAGTTTAATATCATTTAGAATGGGATATCATCATCAAAATCAATTGATGGTTCTTGTGGGTTTACTTTAGGTGCTTGCTGCTGTTGGTAGCCACCTTGTTGTGCTGGTGCTTGCTGTTGAGGAGCAAAGCCACCTTGTTGTGCTGGCGCTTGTTGTTGCGGAGCAAAACCACCTTGTTGTGCTGGCGCTTGTTGTTGCGGAGCAAAACCACCTTGTTGTTGAGCTTGCTTTTGCCCTTGATTAGAGAAGCCGCCCTGCTGTGCAGGTGCTTGTTGTTGAGAGAAGCCACCTGATTGTTGTGGCGCTTGTTTTTGGAAACCGCCTTGTTGCTGCTGTCCTTGATTAGCGAAACCACCGCTTTGACCTTGAGACGATTTTCCATCTAACATTTGCATCACGCCGTTAAAGCCTTGTAATACGATTTCAGTCGTGTATTGCTCTTGACCTTGTTGATTAGTCCACTTACGTGTTTGCAAAGAGCCTTCAAGGTAAACTTTTGAGCCTTTTTTCAAGTACTCGCCAGCAATTTCAGCAAGCTTGCCAAACATAACAACACGATGCCATTCTGTTTTTTCTTTTTGCTCGCCACTTTGCTTGTCTTTCCATGAGTCTGACGTTGCTACAGTAATGTTTGCTACTGCGCCGCCATTTGGCATAAAACGTACCTCAGGATCTTTACCTAAGTTACCTACTATGATTACTTTATTTACACCCGCCATGAAAATATCCTATTAATTGAGCTATTAAGACGTACGTCGCTTCTTTATCTATTTATATAGGAAGAAAGTGTGTCTTTAAAATTTAGTTTAAGAGGGTGATTCTATAGTGAGCGGCGATCAAATTCGAGTAATTTTTTGTGAAAAGCTCAATTATTTTATTTTAGTCTCTTTAGAGAAATAGCTAATGAAATAGCATAAAAAAAGCCGTATAAAATAACGGCAATTACCTTACTGACTAATTAACTGTTATCACAAAGGATTAACGGCTTTGCACTACCATTTATCTAATAATAGACTCACAAGTAACAAATTAAACGGCATCTAAGTCAATAAAATGTTTTGTTAGCTGAAGACGAATATCCTCAGATATTTTTTTAGAGCATTGCGCTTTATAATCAAAATTAACCATGGCAGCTGTACCCGATACACACTTTTCACCATGTTGCCAAAGCTCTTGATAAACATCAAATGAAGCACCACCAATTCGGCTAATGTAAGTTCTAATTTCTATTTCTTGGCCATAATAAAGTTGCCCATGGTAAGACACTTCTATTTTAGCGATGATAAGTTGCCATTTCTTCGGATCTAAGTCAGGTGTGAAAAATTTAAAAATAGGTGCTCGCCCCCCCTCAAACCAAACGGGTGGTTTAGTATTATTGATATGTCCTAAAGCATCCGTATCACTAAAGTGTGGCATCATTTTTTCACTGAACATAGTTAACCTTATTTTATTACTGGCTTTGCTGTAACCTATTCAGATACAGCTAATATTACTTTTTAATATAAGATATAGTATCTCAACTACATTAGAAAGTTCATATTATGAGATACAACGAGCTTTAATAGTATTAATTGAATGATGGAACACACTAAGGGCAGTGAAAATATCATTACGCCACCTAAAGCGTGTATTTTCTGGTAATAGGCTACCAACCCCGACATTTATCATTGACGAGTAAAATCGCGACTTATCTGGCTCAATAATAAATCCGTGACCAAAACTAGTGGTCACGTTAATTTGAATCTAACTAAATTAGGTTATTTTAGCCGTTAACTTACCTATAGGTGAATCTAAGGATTGTGGAGGCTCAGTAAACCAATGAGCTTGTTTATCTCCCATATATAAGCAATCTTCTAATCTCACACCAAATTGATTAGGCAGATATATACCGGGTTCATTCGAAAAACACATGCCTTTAACTAAAGGGGTTCGTTCCCCATGAACAAAATTAATACTCTCATGTCCTTCCATACCAATACCATGACCCGTTCGATGAGATAGCCCTGGCAACTTATATTTGGGTCCAAAGTTCAATGACTCATAATATTTTCTAACAGCATCATCAACAAGCCCTGCCTCAACACCCACTTTAGCTTTGTTAAATGCGATTTCCTGTCCTTGCCTAACGGTTTCCCAAACATGTCTTTGTTGCTTAGTTGCAGATCCAATAACAAATGTTCTACTAATGTCAGATTGATAACCATGCACACTACATCCTGAGTCCATTAGCACAATAGAGCCATCTTTGATAAATTGCTCTTTTTTGGTTCCATGTGGGAATGCGCTTGCTTCATTAAAAAGAGCTAAGCACCAAGGGCTACTTCCCCCTAAAGTTGAGAGAGTACTTTTCATCAGTGATTTAACGTCGCTTTGAGTCATACCAATAGTTAACTGACTATACACATATTCATATGCACGTAGAGTTACCTCATTCGCCTTATGAAGAAGTTGCAGTTCATGAGTACTTTTATACATTCTGCATCCCAGTGTAATTGGGCTTGCACTGGTATGGCTGGCATCAGGTAATAATGACATGGTTTTTTCTAACACAAAATACCTGACGGTATTTTCAAAGCCTATTATGCCTTTATCTACACCTCTATCTTTGAGGATCTGGCTTACTTTGACAAAAGGACTTTCATGTTCTTGCCAAACCCTTACATCATCCCCTACAGACAAAGACTCCCTAATACTTGGCTCTTCAAAAAATGGACAAACAACGGCAATGTCACCTTCTCTAGGTATAACCACAGTGGTAAGCCTTTCGCTTCTCCACCACTGAATGCCAGTAAAATAATCCATAGCGGCGCCGGGCTCTAGCACTATGGCGGAAAATCCTTCTTTTCTCATTAGCTTTTGAGCTTTTTTAATGCGTTCTTCTCGCTCCAAAGCTGAAATAGGAGCTATGTCCATGATTACTTTAGAAGCGCCACTTAGTGAAGCTTTACTCTCTACAGAGGCAGCTAATGAAGGTATCGCTGAACCAGCTAATGTCAATGCCGTTGCTTTTAAAAAAAATCTTTTATCCATTTCGCTTTGACTCGTTAGAAATTTATAATTGAGATTATTATTTTTTAAATTGATGTACAACTAAATATTGTCAGCCATATTAAGTAAACTACATAAAACCGACCATTCAAAGGAACATTTAGACTCTATGTAGTAAGCGAAACACCATTACATAATGGCAATTAACACAGGTAAAAACAGTGGTTGAGTAAGCTAAATTAAAAGAGGTTAGTCGTATTTTAAAAGTAAAACATTAAATAAAAATGTTGAATTTAGCAGTTAACGCTATAGTTAAATGAGTGATATATATACCCGTTACCATTCAAAGTGCAGGATTTCAGAGGGAATTAAAATAACTTTAAGCAAAGCAAATGATTTAAGCATATTCATTCTATGGTTTGATTATTTAACGCTGTATAAAGTCATGTTAAACCCACCGAAAAAGCGCTTGAGCAACATCACTTCATCGTTGCTGTGATTTATATGGGAATATCCCTTATTTCATCACAGCGCCTTGAATTGAAATTACACAAGCACTCTGGAACATGTAGCTTGATTGATCACGGGTATAAAGTATTAATGATTTAACAGTTAACTCAGGTACGCGATGCAGTTTTTATTAAAAATCATAAAAAAAATAAAAAAATGTAATGTCATATCGCCAATAGACCTAAAGAAAACCTCACTTACTTGGCGAGATAGCACACCCGACAACCTACTCTCACGGTTAGTAGTTAGCTTACTATTATCTGCGCCCTACAGCGTTGCAGTAGCTAATGAAAAACCGCTAAATGACGTAAATGCTACCAACACAGCTATTACAACCTCACCCAATAAGCAAAAATTTGTCCAAATAGCTACAGATAACGATGAATCAAAAGCATTGTGTGATGCCAGTCGACCCAAAGTGATATTTAAACCACAAACTATTTTTGATGAGAGTGACGAGGATATTATTTTTCTACATCGTTGGGCAAATGCCATTCACATTGATACCAAAATTATTACCTTAGAAAATGAAGCCACTTTCTTTATTAATAAATGCACAAAAACCTTTGCTGATATGGCTGAACTAGAACGACATTTACGCAGTAGGAAATTTCTAAGAGATGCGAAAGTTAGTGCTGATGAAGGTGTAGAAAATATTACAGTGACAACTTGGGATAATTGGTCACTTATGCCAACAGTCAGCTTTGGTCGTAAAGGTGGTGTAAACACTTACAGCTTTGGCATCAAAGAACGTAATTTACTTGGCTTAGGCATAGATACTGAGATTGAATCTTATCGAAATGCCCAACGTTCTGGTTACAAGCTTGATGCCACCATTCCGCTTTTTCAAAAGCAAAACACCTCAATAAAGTTAGGCTTTTCCGATAATGATGACGGCCAAAGACGTAGCTTATTTTTGAATAAAATATTTGCTGGTTTCCATACTAAAACGGCTTATCACATAGGCTTTAATGACGAATACCGTAACGATACTCTTTTTCAAAATGGTCAAGACCAAAGTATATTTGGCCATGACATTAATTTTAAAGAAGCAAGTTATGCTTGGCTAAACTTTAACGATGACAATCGATTACTGAGGTATCGTTTAGGTATAACACTAGATAGAGACAGTTTTTCTGAAGTACCGACTGAAGACAGTAATGACTCCAGCACCCCACCATTAACGAATATTCAACCCAAAGATAGAGATTTACTCTACCCGTGGTTTGCTTTTGAATATATAGAAAAGGACTTTAGAAAACTCACAAACATACATTTAATCACCCAGATAGAGGATTTTAACCATGGTTGGTACCTTAGCTCTCGCTTGGGTATAGGAAATGGTAATAAAGAAGATTCAGCATGGACTGTCTGGAAGATGCGGGCAAAAAAAGGTTTTAACCTACATAACAACGCCTTGTTGTTACTTGATTTTGCGTTGGCCAACGATATCTATCAAGAAAGAGATAGTCGATTGTTGGTAAAACTTAGTGGTGAATATTTTTATCAATTCAATATAAATTGGGGTTTTTATCTCAGTAATACCAATGTTGCCAGCACCAATCAATATATTGACCAACCGGTGACTATGGGTGGAAATACTGGTTTACGCGGTTTTCCACTGCAATATCAACACGGGGAACATAGCATTAAGGCAACATCTGAAATAAGATATTACCCACAAATCAATCTCTTTAAATTATTTGATTTAGCAGGTGTGGCTTTTGTCGATGCGGGTCGTACTTATGGCAAATCAACGGTCAAAAATAGTGAAGATGGCTGGCTAGGCTCTGCAGGGGTTGGCTTAAGGTTACACTCTCCCCATTCCGGCGGTAACCACCCAATTATTCATATTGACTTTGCCTTCCCGCAAAGTGAAAACCCTGATATTAATAATTTTGAAATCAGGGTACAGGCAAAGAAATCTTTTTAGCATCCATTAACAATAGCTGAAATCGATACTCCACAGACTAAAATTGCCTTAACAGATTTACTCTCAAGTATTTAAAGAGTTAGATTGATAGGTTACAAGAACCGCTTTAATACCCTATCAATCTGGGCGACACGTATCTTTTTCAATAACCGCTGTGGTTTGTCAGGATAATCATCTACTGATTCAATATCAGAAAAATGCTCTATTTTAGTGGTATTAACTAATATACCTAGTAATTCATTATCTGTTTTTTGCAAAAAGTGTTTATTTTTATCATCGATAACTAAACCATTTTCTAAATCTAGCGCCCAAGCACGGGGATTTAAATTACTGCCTGTGATCAAGTGGTAACGTTCATCAACTCTTAAACCTTTAAGATGAAAGCTATTATCTTTATCTTTCCACAAGTGAATATTCAATAAACCTTGATCGATGAAGTTTTGATAACGTTTTACAAAACGCTTCAGTAACATTTCATAAACGTAAGGGATAATACCTATGGTGCTAAAATCTTCATCGTTACCAATAAAGAAATCATTAGCCGTTTTATCACCAACAACCACAGTAGTTTTAACACCGCGCTTTAATGCCTTAATAACATCCCTAGCAAGCGGATGAGGTAGGTTAAAGTAAGGCGTAAAAAGTAACATGCTATTTTCAGCTTTTTGGACTAATTGACGAGTGGCCTGATTAAGCTCATTTTTACGACGTCCAAAACCAACTAACGGAGTAATAAATGCTTTACTATTTTCAGCTTTTTGGACTAATTGACGAGTGGTCTGATTAAGCTCATTTTTACGACGTCCAAAACCAACTAACGGAGTAATAAATGCTTTATCACTTAATAGCTTGGATTGACTAAGAGCTTTTTGCGGAGCAACGCTATAATGTGATTTTTTTAACTTAAGCTTTAATGCGATTAAGGTTTTCTTTTGTTCGAGAGCATCAGGCAACCATTCTTGATTGAGCGCGGGCGCTAGGCCTGAGTCAATAAAAGTGTCCGTTAGGTAATGACAAAAGCTATCGGCTAATCCCGCACTATTGATAGTACAGTAACGATCTAAACGATATCGTTCACCTTGGTGCAAGTAAATATCATTAATACTGGCGCCAGTGTAGAAAAGCTTATTATCAAAGACCATACCCTTAAGGTGTAAAACACCAAAAACTTCTTTACGCTTAACGGCAACGCCGTAAATGTTGATTGTTTGCGGGTAGTCTTGCGCTAGCTTCAAGTAAAGAGCACGATTACCTAAGCTCGCTTTTTCGCCAATTAAACCACGTTGCCCACGGTTAAAGTCGACAAAAACATTAATTTCAATCTCAGGAAAGTTTGCTTTAGCTTGATATAACGCATGGAGGACTTCTCTACCCGCGTCATCATCTTGTAGATACAAGGCAGTAATAAAAATACGCTGACGCGCACCCTCAATTAATAACAACAACTGCTGCTTATACTCTGT
>Ga0209395_1003675_pt1 | contig 18695 bp, 19 predicted proteins | sample GOMGulsemesocosm_3_FD_184635 | JGI IMG/M metagenome (GOLD analysis project Ga0209395, IMG submission 184635) | Methane-oxidizing microbial communities from mesocosms in the Gulf of Mexico - GOM9D Gulf of Mexico (SPAdes) (version 2) | ecosystem: Environmental > Aquatic > Marine > Cold seeps... | reverse complement strand
TTACCCGTGAGGCTTAACCATACAAATTAAAGTATGATTAATTGAAATATCGACTTAAGAATAGACAGAACACTTTATGTTTTAAAGACTTCTTTATTTATAGCTTTTCAGATTTAAAACGAAGTGAGAGCTTCTATAGAAAGCAAACCAGATTTGCTTGGTGACCATAGTGTTGCGGTACCACCTGATTCCATTCCGAACTCAGTAGTGAAACGTAATAACGCCGATGGTAGTGTGGGGCTTCCCCATGTGAGAGTAGGGCATCGCCAAGCGCCAAATTTAGACTGATATTTATCAGCACAGATTGTGCGGAGCGGTAGTTCAGTTGGTTAGAATACCGGCCTGTCACGCCGGGGGTCGCGGGTTCGAGTCCCGTCCGCTCCGCCAACACATTAGATTAAGCCTGAATCGAAAGATTCAGGCTTTTTTTATGCCTGAAATTTGATTTATATTGACGGATCACATGCTGTAAGTCTGTACTCATATCAATTCTGAATGACTGTATAAGAAAATAATCATATTTATTTTTAGGTTTTAAAGTCGACTTTCTCCGAACCTTTTCTTTTTTATTTAACGACTAACTTGTTGAACTTGTTATTGATTAAATTAAGTTATAAAAATACATATTGTTACCGGTGTCATGCTCGTGTGCTCTTGGGCTTTTCACACTATTATTTTTTATTGACTTAAATTTTTTGATCATTAGAATACCGCGCAATTTGTCAATAAAAAAGAAGATTGGAGAGTACGTGGCTGCACAAAATGACTATTCTTTAGGACCCGTTCCTAAATCAGAAAGAAAAGGTTTCATCGCATTATCACTGGTTATGCTGGGGTTAACTTTTTTCTCTGCCAGTATGTGGACTGGTGGCACGTTAGGCACGGGACTTTCTTACGACGATTTTTTCTATGCAGTACTTCTAGGTAATTTAATTTTAGGTATCTATACCGCATTTTTGGGCTATATCGGCACTAAAACGGGCCTTTCAACACATTTATTAGCACGCTATTCATTTGGTACTAAAGGCTCATACGTACCTTCGTTGTTGCTTGGCGGCACGCAAGTGGGTTGGTTTGGTGTTGGTGTTGCGATGTTTGCACTGCCAGTACAAAAAGCACTGTTTGGTGAAGTGGGTGTTGAACTGGATGTAAATACCATTATCGTTATTGCTGGACTGCTAATGACAGTGACTGTGTATTTCGGTATTTCAGCGCTGATGGTATTAAGTTTTATTGCTGTTCCTGCAATTGCGATTCTGGGTGGTTATTCTGTCTATCTTGCAGTAAATGATTTAGGCGGTATTACTGAAATGCAAAAGATCGTGCCTGCTGTTGATAAGCAAATCGATTTTAATACTGCACTGGCATTAGTTATCGGTTCATTCATTAGTGCTGGTACATTAACTGCAGACTTCGTGCGCTTTGGCCGTAAGCCGAAAGCCGCTGTTGCTATCACGCTTATTGCTTTCTTCATTGGTAATTCATTAATGTTTATCTTTGGTGCTGCGGGCGCTGCTGCAACTGGTTTTTCTGATATTTCAGACGTGATGATGACGCAAGGCTTACTTATCCCAGCTATTATCGTATTAGGTCTAAATATTTGGACGACCAATGATAATGCATTGTATGCATCAGGCTTAGGTTTCTCAAATGTAACTGGCATTGATAGTAAAAAACTAGCTATGCTAAATGGTGTTATTGGTACTGTATTTGCGCTTTGGTTATACAACAACTTCGTTGGTTGGTTATCATTTTTGAGTGCCGCGATTCCACCAATTGGTGGCGTACTTATTGCCGATTACTTCTTGGTTCACCGTGGCCAGTATGTAGACTTTGCTAAAGCTGAATTCCAAACTGTACGCTGGCAAGCGCTTATTGCTGTCGCTGCAGGTGTTGCTGCTGGCCAGTTATTACCAGGTATTGTTCCTGTTAATGCTGTTATTGGTGGTGCTGTTGCTTATCTTATTAGCTGTAAAGCAACGGGTAATAAATTAATTAAGACTACTAAAGAGAGTGAAGCTTAATGCCGACTTTAATTAAAAATGTTCAACTTTACCGTAATAGCAAATTTGTCGATATTCGTATTGAAAATGGTATTTTCTCTGCTATCCAACCATGTGGCGAGTTAGACAGTACTGATTGCGATATTATTGATGGTGAAGGTGGTCTAGCGACCCCTCCATTTGTTGAACCACATGTACATTTAGATACCACACAAACAGCAGGCGAACCAAACTGGAACATGTCTGGTACTTTATTTGAAGGTATCGAACGCTGGTCTGAACGTAAGGCGATGCTAACACATGAAGATGTTAAGCAACGTGCAACTACTACATTAAAATGGCAGATCGCTAACGGTATCCAACATGTGCGTACACACGTAGATGTTTCAGATCCAGATCTGATTGCACTCAAAGCATTACTTGAATTACGTGAAGAGCTAAAAGAGTTCGTTGAGATTCAAATTGTTGCATTCCCACAAGAAGGCATCAATTCCTTCCCGAATGGTAAAGCAATTATGCGTAAAGCAGTGGAAATGGGCGCTGATGTTATTGGTGCAATTCCACACTTTGAATTTAGTCGTGAATATGCGATTGATTCACTGCATTTTGTTTTCGATTTGGCGCAAGAGTTTGATTGTCTGATTGACGTGCACTGTGATGAAATTGATGATGAGCAATCACGTTTTGTTGAGACGGTTGCTACATTGGCGCATGAGAAAAAAATGGGTCATCGTGTAACGGCAAGCCATACTACGGCAATGCATTCATATAATGATGCTTATGCTTCTCGTTTATTCCGCTTATTGAAAATGTCAGGTATTAGCTTTGTTGCGAATCCATTAGTTAATATTCATTTACAAGGTCGTTTCGATTCATATCCGAAGCGTCGTGGTATTACTCGCGTAAAAGAAATGTTGGCCGCGAATATCAATGTTTGTTTTGGCCATGATGATATTTTCGATCCTTGGTATCCGTTAGGTACAGCAAACATGCTGCAAGTAACGCATATGGGTCTGCATGTTTGTCAGATCATGGGTTATGAGCAAATTGACCAGTCGTTAAAATTAATTACTGATCACAGTGCACAAACACTAAATATTCAAGACCGTTATGGTATTGAAGAAGGTAAACCAGGTAACTTAGTTATCCTACCTGCTGACTCTGGTTATGACGCTATTCGCCGTCAAACTGCACCTCGTTATGTTATCCGCGGGGGTAAAGTACTAGCGGAAACAAAACCGAGTGTGACGCAAATACATTTAGATGAATTAGAGACGATTAATTTTAAGCGCTAAGCCTGTCAGTTCTAATCTAATACCGCCCATCGAGGCGGTATTTTTTTGCCTTTTATAGATTAAATGATTTGTTTCGTTTCAGTTGGCTCTGAGTTGCAGTAAACTAACCGCTTAAACTGATATTAAGGACAGCTCGATGACAGATAAATCAAATAACACCACTCATTTTGGCTATAAAACCGTAGAGTCAGACCAAAAGGTCGATATGGTTGCGAGTGTGTTTCATTCAGTAGCGGCTAAATACGATGTAATGAATGACCTTATGTCTATGGGTATTCATCGTCTATGGAAACGTTTTACGATTGACTGCAGTGGTGTAAGACCTGGCCATAAAGTTTTAGATCTTGCCGGTGGTACAGGTGATTTAACTGCTAAATTTTCACGTATTGTTGGCGATACCGGTTCTGTAACACTTGCTGATATTAACGATTCAATGCTAAAAGTTGGTCGTGCTAAATTACGTGATCGCGGTATTGTTGGTAACGTGACTTATGTGCAAGCTAATGCTGAAGAACTGCCTTTCCCTGATAATCATTTTGATTTGATCACAATCGCATTTGGTTTACGTAACGTAACCGATAAAGATAAAGCGTTAGCGTCTATGTTCCGTGTATTAAAACCGGGCGGTCGTTTATTAGTGTTGGAATTCTCAAAACCAGATTCTGATGCATTAAATAAAGTTTACGATTTCTACTCATTCAACATCTTACCTAAGATGGGTGAATTAATTGCCGATGATGGCGATAGCTACCAATACCTAGCTGAATCAATCCGCATGCACCCAAATCAAGAAACATTAAAAGGCATGATGGAAACAGTTGGTTTTGAAAGTGTTGAATACCATAACCTAACTGGTGGTATTGTTGCTCTGCATCGCGGTTATAAATTCTAAGGAATGCTCATGCCAATCGAAATGCTAGTTACTGCTGGGATTGAAACATTATTGAATCAATTATTAAAAGCTGATACACATGCTGTGGACAAGATCGCATCGCTAAAAGGTAAAGTGCTACAGGTAAACATTGCAGAGTTACCAAAGCCACTTTATTTTATTTTTTCATCTCAGATTGATGTATTAGCTAAATATGATGGTGATGCTGATTGCTGTATGGATATCAAATTATCTAGCCTGTCTCGTTTACAAGATAGCTCACAATTCACTGCGCTGATTAAAGAAGGCGAATTGGATATGAGTGGCGACCCTATGGTGGCAAGCAAGTTTAGTATTATCTTAAAAGAGCTGGATATTGATTGGGAAGAGCACTTATCTCGCTATACAGGTGATGTTGCTGCACATAAATTATTACAAGGTGCTAAATCAAGCCAAGCTTGGTTACAAAATAATATGACGATTGCGCGTCATAATATTGCTGAGTATTTAATAGAAGAAATACGTCTGGCGCCTGGTGCGTTAGAAATCGCGAATTTCTGTGATGAAGTAAGTGAGTTAGAGCTGCAATGTAAGCAATTTGAAATGCGTCTTGCCTTATTGTCACGTAAGGAAGATGTATAAATGACATTGGTTGAGCTTAAGCGTTTTTATCATATCCAAAAAGTTGTGTTGGAATATGGTCTTGATGAGTTGTTACCAGCACAATTACAACCTTTGTCAGCACGATTATTTCGAAGATCTATTTTTTGGATTAAAAATCAGCATACTGACAAGTCACCTGCAGAGCGAATTAAATTAGCTCTGCAGCAACTTGGTCCTGTATTCATTAAATTCGGGCAGATGTTATCAACGCGTCGCGACCTGCTACCGCAAGAGTTTGCTGAACAGCTTGCTATGCTGCAAGATCAAGTACCACCGTTTGATAGTCAATTAGCTATGCAGCAAATTGAGTTGGCGTTAGGTAAATCAATTTCTGACGTGTTTGATGACTTTGATCCTGTCCCGCTAGCATCGGCATCGATTGCCCAGGTGCATACTGCGAAGCTGAAAAGTAACAATGAAGAAGTTGTAATTAAAATTATTCGACCTGATATCGAGCCCATTATTCGTGCCGATACCCAGTTGATGAAACGACTGTCAAAAGTGTTATTAAAATTAGTCCCTGAAGCAGTACGTTTGAGACCGTTAGAAGTCGTACTCGATTATGAGAAAACTATTCTTGATGAGTTAAACCTTGAGCGTGAAGCAGCCAACGCCACTCAGTTACGTCGTAATTTTCTCGATTCTAAAGAATTATACGTACCAGAAATTTATGCTGATTACAGTCACCAAAATATGATTGTGATGGAGCGTATTTATGGTATTCCGGTATCTGATATTGGGGCGTTAGAAGCGCAGGGTACCAACATGAAATTATTAGCGGAACGCGGTGTGGAAACATTTTTCACTCAGGTATTTCGTGATAGTTTCTTCCATGCTGATATGCACCCAGGTAATGTTTTTGTTTCTTATGAAACACCCGAGGACCCACGTTGGATTGGTATTGATTGCGGTATTGTTGGAACGCTAAATCGTGAAGACAAACGCTACTTGGCCGAGAATTTATTAGCCTTTTTCCATCGCGATTATCGTAAAGTTGCGGAATTACATGTGGACTCTGGCTGGGTTCCCTCACATGTCGATGTTAATGATTTCGAATTTGCGATCCGTACTGTGTGTGATCCTATTTTTGAAAAACCATTAGCTGAGATATCATTCGGTCATGTGCTGGTTAATTTGTTTGCCACTGCACGTAAGTTTGATATGACAGTGCAACCGCAATTGGTGCTATTGCAAAAAACATTATTGTACATTGAAGGATTAGGTCGTCAGCTTTATCCTCAACTAGACTTATGGGATACGGCAAAACCATATCTTGAGCATTGGGTTAAAGAACAAATGGGACCACAAGCGGTGTTCTCAGCAGTAAAACAACGTGCGCCATTTTGGGCAGAAAAATTACCAGAGTTACCTGAATTAGTGTTTGATACACTAACAAAAGCAACCAAACAACAAGCCAAATTGGATAAACTGTTTAGCCAAGCTGAGCAATTTACCCAACAACAGGCACAATCTGGTAAAGGCCGTTATTTACTTAGTGTGGGCGGTGTCATTATGATTTGTGCCGCAATAGTGTACAATCCAGATTCGACATCGTTAGCATTTAGCTTAGCTAGTCTTGGTTCTGGACTGACCGCTCTAGGTTGGTTTAAGCTTAAATAATCGGAACGAAAATATCCGTTAAATTTATCTTAGATCAGGTGTAGTAAATGTGTAGTCTATATACTGTATACTGATCGATATTAATAATGACGAATTCAATTAAATAAAATAAGGTTTTATCATGGGCGGAATCAGTGTTACTCAGTTAATTATCATTGCTGTAATTATTCTTTTATTATTTGGAACGAAGAAGTTACGTAATGTTGGTGGTGATCTAGGTGCGGCAGTTAAAGGCTTCAAAAAAGCCATGGGTGACGATGCTAAAGACGCTAAAAAAGAAGAAAGCAAAGTGTTAGAAGAAACTAACGCTGCAAAAACAGAAGTAACAAAAGAAACAAAAAAAGATAAAGAACAGGCATAATTTATGTTTGATATCGGATTTTGGGAAATTGTAGTTATTTCAGTTCTGGGTCTATTAGTATTAGGTCCTGAGCGTTTACCTGTGGCTATTCGCACTGTGAGTACTTGGGTTAAAACCATTAAAGGTGCTGCAAATTCAGTGAAAGATGAGTTGTCTCATGAATTGAAAATTCAAGAAATGCATGACAATTTAAAAAAAGCTGAGCAACAAGGATTGAATAATATCAGTCCAGAATTGCAAGACTCTATCGATTCTTTGCGTGATGCGGCTGCGTCGGTGACGCGTCCTTATGCGGATGTTGATGCTTCTGCTGCGGCTGCAAAATCGACTGTTGAGCAAGCGCCTAAAGTAGCCGAACAGGTAATTGAACAGGATAAAAAATAAATGGCAGCAGATCCAAATACTCAGCCTTTGATTACCCATTTAATCGAGCTGAGAGATAGGTTATTACGTGCTAGTGCCGCAATTATCTTAATTTTTATTTCACTAGTGTATTTTGCTAATGATATTTATCAGTTGGTTTCCGCTCCTTTGATTGCGCAACTACCGGCTGGCACAAGTATGATTGCAACAGATGTCGCGACCCCGTTCTTTACGCCGATAAAGTTAACACTGGTTGCTTCTTCATTTATAGCCATCCCTTGGGTTTTGTATCAAGTTTGGGGTTTTATCGCGCCAGGTTTGTATAAACACGAGAAAAAATTAATCGCGCCTTTGGTTATTAGCAGTGCTTTTCTTTTTTATCTTGGCGTCGCTTTTTCTTATTTTGTTGTGTTTCCTTTAGCATTCGAGTTCTTTGCAGGGGTTGCGCCGGATGGCGTTACATTTGCGCCGGATATTAGCAGCTATCTAGATTTTGTATTGAAGATATTTTTTGCGTTTGGTCTGGCATTTGAAATTCCCATTGCCACCTTAGTATTATGCTGGACTGGTGCGACAACGCCTGAAAGTTTACGTAAGAAACGCCCTTATATTGTCGTTGCCGCATTTATTATGGGCATGTTATTAACACCGCCAGATATTATTTCACAAACATTATTAGCGATACCTATGTTGCTATTGTTTGAGTTAGGTTTATTATTTTCTCGTTTTTACGTTAAACAGGACGAGACAGAAGATGAAGAAGCAGGAACTGATTGATATTGGCGTTAATTTAACAAACGCTGCTTTTCACAAAGATTTACCTGATGTTATTGAACGCGCCTCTGCCCAGGGGGTGCGTCGTTTAATTGTTACTGGCACGGATATCGCCGAAAGCCAGCTTGCTTATCAACTTACCCAAGATTACCCACAGCAGCTTTATGCGACAGCTGGTATCCATCCGCATGATGCTCGCCATGCCACTAATGATAGTTGGCTGCAAATTAAAACCCTTGCTCAACATGATAGCGTCGTTGCTATTGGTGAATGTGGCTTGGATTTTAATCGTGATTTTTCACCTCGCCCGATGCAAGAAGCTGCGTTTGCAAAGCAGTTAGAGCTTGCTGCTGAATTAAACATGCCAGTATTCATGCATGAACGCGATGCTAATGAACGTTTTATTGCGATCTTGAAAGAGTATCGATCAGCACTGCCTGCGGCTGTATTACACTGTTTTACCGGTTCTGCGAGTGATCTTGCCGCGTGCTTAGAGCTAGATTTACATATCGGCATTACTGGCTGGATCTGTGATGAACGCCGTGGAACGGACTTATACCAGCTAGTACGAGATATTCCTGCTGATCGGTTAATGCTCGAAACCGATGCGCCGTATTTATTACCACGAAACCTAAAGCCAAAGCCGAAATCTCGCCGTAATGAACCTTGTCACTTACCGCATGTAGCTGAAACGATTGCCAGAGCTCGGGGTGAAGATATAGACAGTTTACTGAGTCGCAGCTTACAAGTGACAGAACAGTTCTTCCGACTCCCTAAGCTGTGATCATTATCACCTGAATTCATTTTATTCTTGCATTAGAGTAGACAAAACCGACTAATCAGTCTATTTTAATTGACTAACTAGTCGGTTTTTATATTGAGGTGTGAGCATTATGAGCGTAGCGGAAATCAAAATGAATGATAGCGATGGTATTGATGAAATTGCAGCAATGGAGCAGATCTTTACTACACAAAAACAAGCCTATTTAAGCCAACCTGAATGGGATATAGCGGAACGTAAAAAGCGCTTAACGCAATTTAAAGCGGCTTTTCTCGCCAGTAAAGATGCTTTGGTGACAGCGGTTTCTGAAGATTATGGCCACCGTTCTCGTTACGACACCTTAATCGCTGATATCTTACCGACGACGGCACAATTTGGTTATACCATCTCGCGTCTAGCAAAGTGGATGAAACCGACAAGACGCAGTCCTGGGTTATTATTGGCCCCCGCTAGTGTGACTATTCATTATCAGCCTGTTGGTGTGGTTGGTATTGTTGTGCCTTGGAACTTCCCGATTAACCTGGCTATTGTTCCGCTTATTACCAGTATTGCTGCGGGGAATCGTGCAATGCTTAAGATGTCGGAATTCACTCCGAAGACCAATCAAGTATTAAAACAGATCATTTCCTCGGTATTTGATAGTAAAGATGTTTGTATTGTTGAAGGCGAAACAGTGCTATCAGCGGCATTTACCAAACTGCCTTTTGACCACTTATTATTTACCGGTTCAACGGTAGTGGGTAAACATGTGATGCGCGCGGCTGCAGATAACTTAACGCCGGTGACTCTTGAGCTTGGTGGTAAATCGCCAGTGGTTGTTGCCCCTGATATTGACATTAAAGTGGCGGTTAATCGTATTATGTTAGGCAAGAGTCTTAATGCCGGGCAGATCTGTGTTGCGCCTGACTATATTCTTTGCCCTCGTGCGAAAGTTGCGGAATTTGTGAAAGAATATCGTAATGAGTTTAATCGTCGTTATCCTGTAGCAATGCAGAATGATGACTACACCAACATTGTTGATGATCGTCAGTATGGGCGTCTTAAATCGTGGTTAGAAGATGCCAAGCAAAAAGGTGTGCAAGTCGAAACAATGCAGGATGGCAGTAGCCTTGATGATCAAAGACATCGTATGTTACCGCACTTATTATTAAACGTGAGTGATGACATGCAACTAATGCAAGATGAGATCTTTGGTCCGCTATTACCTATTCTACCTTATGATACAATCGATGATGCAATTAGCTACATTAAAGCGCGCCCACATCCTTTAGCTTTATATATCATGAGCTTTGATAATAGTACCCAGCAAAAGATCCAACGTGAGACTATTTCCGGTGGTGTCGCGATCAATGATACAATTATGCATGTTGCAGCTGAAGATGCGCCGTTTGGTGGTGTTGGCCCTGCAGGTATGGGGCATTACCATGGTATCGAAGGCTTCCGTACTTTTTCCAAATCAAAGACCATTTTGAAACAAGGTAAATTCCATTCTACGCGTTTTGTACATGCGCCTTATGGGAGTTTGATACAAAAAATAATTTTGAAATTTTTCTTGAGATAATATGACTAAATCTAAAAGAACACTGATCTTGGATGCCGCACTCGCGTTATTCACGGTCAATGGTTTTCATGGCACCTCGACAGCGGCGATTGCACGTGAAGCAAAAGTCGCCACGGGTACCTTGTTTCATCATTTTGTGACTAAAGAAGCGTTGATAGAAGCCTTGTATCTTGAAGTAAAAAAAGAATTTGCGCAGGCGCTATTGCAGCAAAGCGATCCTAATTCAGTGTTCCCATTAACAGATATCTGGGTTAATGGGGTTAACTGGTTGGTTGCTCATCCACAAAAAATGGCCTTTATTTTACTGTGTAGCCATTCGCTATACTTTGATAAAAAGGTGCAATTAGCTATATGGCAAGAGGTATTAGGCTTTTTTACTCAGCTACTAAATGCGGGTATTAAAAATGGCACGGTTAAAGATTTACCGATCCCGTATTTATTAACGACCTGCGAAAGTATCTTATTATCTACAGCTAGTTATGTGTATGCATTACCTGCAGTAGATCAAAAGGCTGCGATTAATTCGTCAATTAATGTAATTGTTGATGCTATTTCAGTACAAGGTGCTGATATTCACTTACTCACGCGGTAAGATGAGACCATAACCAAGAGCAATCCCTTGCTCTTGGTTACCTAATTCGCATTCCTACCTCGCAAGGAGATATCGTGAGTAAAACTATTCTAGGTGGCTTTCCAAATCGTCGCCCTCGTCGTAATCGTAAAAATGACTTTTCTCGCCGTTTAGTTGCAGAGCACCAGCTAACAGTTAATGATCTTATCTATCCAATGTTTGTGTTGGAAGGTAAAGGACGTCGTGAAACGATTGATTCAATGCCGGGTGTTGAGCGTTTATCTATTGATTTACTATTAAAAGAAGCGGCAGAATTAGTTGATTTGGGCATTCCAATGATCGCTATTTTCCCTGTTACGCCACTAGATCAAAAAAGTTTATTGGCTGAAGAAGCGTATAATGTTAATGGTTTGGCACAAAAAGCGGTTCGAGCGTTAAAAGAGTCATTCCCTGAATTAGGTGTGATGACGGATGTGGCACTAGACCCATTTACGACGCATGGTCAAGACGGTATTATTGATGATAGCGGTTATATCCTTAACGATATTACCACGGATATATTGGTGAAACAGGCGCTTTCTCATGCTGAAGCTGGCGCTGATGTTGTTGCCCCATCAGACATGATGGATGGTCGTATTGGTGCTATCCGCGGGGCACTAGAAGAAGCCGGACATGTAAATACGCAAATCATGGCTTACTCTGCAAAATACGCATCTAATTACTATGGTCCTTTCCGTGATGCAGTGGGCTCGGCGAGTAATTTGAAAGGTGGCAGTAAGGTTACTTACCAAATGGATCCGGCTAACTCTGATGAAGCGTTACAGGAAGTGGCGATGGATATCCAAGAGGGCGCTGATATGGTAATGGTTAAACCGGGCATGCCTTATTTAGATATTGTGCGTCGGGTTAAAGATGAGTTTGGTGTACCGACATTTGCTTATCAAGTGAGTGGTGAGTATGCGATGCATATGGCGGCGATCCAAAATGGCTGGCTGAAAGAGCAGGAATGCGTTCTAGAGTCGTTATTATGCTTTAAACGTGCGGGTGCTGATGGCATCTTGACGTATTTTGCCAAGTCTGTGGCTATTTGGTTAAAAGCAGAGAATGCTTAATTAAAGATATAGACACAGCTAAACAATAACCGGGCTTTTGCTCGGTTTTTTATTATTTGGCTTTAAAAATAAAGCGATCGAGCACCTTATTATAAAATGTTGAGAATGTGAGGCCAATAATAAAAGAAAACGGCAGTGCTGTAATGGTGCTCTGTAACCAAAGCTCTAGAAACCCTTCTGTGACCCCTTGTTTTTGCAATATTATAACCGCAGACATAGATGTGCTCATGGTGATTGCCATGCATAATCCCATGACCAGTCCTTTAAGTTTTAATGATAGTTGTGGCATAAAAATAACTTCCTGAATTAACAAAACTGCGTGTGAGCTTTAGATTAATTATATTATTTCATTTATATTAGTAAACTGGCTTTTTTGAATTGGTAGAGTTCATAAATGAAATCAATAGATTTAAACTCTCTAGCTTGGTTTTGTAAAATTGTCGAGCAGGGCTCGATCCAAGCTGCTGCGCAATTGTTGTTGGTACCAGCACCGACGTTGTCACGGCATTTGAAGCAGTTAGAGCAGCGTTTAGGTGTTAAGTTACTGAATCGTTCCGCTCATGTTATGGAGCTAACGCAAGAAGGTCAGCGTTATTATCAGGGCTTACATGCCAGCATTAATGCGATTGACGAAGCGTTATTACAACTCGAGAATGATAATGTTAGTTTGACAGGAATGATCCGTTTGTCTGCGCCGAATTCGGTAATTAATAATTATTTAAATCTTTGGTTAATTGAATTTATGCAAACCTATCCTGGCGTTAAATGCGAATTGCATACTGCCTTAGATGATAATCAGGCAATGTTAGAGGGGGTTGATTTAGCACTGACTGTATATCCTTCTAAGCAGGCTGACTGGGTGCAAAAACGGTTATTTTCGCGCACCTTTTGTGTAGTGGCTAGTCCGGAATATTTAACCTTGGCTGGGGCACTTGATAATCCGGCAATGCTTAGCGATCATCATTTATTAGGCAGTGATTCTGACCATCAATGGGTTTTTATTAACGGTGACGATAGCACTGCGGTCAGTCCAAGTTTTCGTTATATAAATAATGATGTGGATAATATATTGGCAGCTTGTTTACAGGGGCTCGGGATCTGTTGTGTGCCGGAATTTTTTATTCGTCAGCATATTAGCGAAGGCAGGTTAGTTCAATTGTTGATGGATTATCAATTACCGGAAAGGGGCTTGTATATGACTTATCCGGATCGGGTGTTACTCCCTTTAAGGGTGCGGCGTTTAATTGATTTTTTGACCGAGAAATTTACCGTTATGTTAGCAGATAAGCGTGTTGGTTAACGCTTATCTGGTTTACTCTGAGAGCTCAACAATGTGTAATGATAGCTGATGTTGCGCTTGTAACTGTTGCTCAATTTTTAATGCTGCCGCACGTAATGGATGTTGGGCTAACCATTGCGTTGGCAAAGTGATGATTAATGTATTTTCTTCTGCGAGCGCTAGGGTGAAATCAGGGATCGTACCATCAGTGCGTCGCAAGGCTAATGTGCATGACACTCTTAAAATACGACAAAGCAGTAACGCACTTGCGTAGCTGATTGCTGACTGTTGCGCTAACAAGGATAAATTTAATTCATCACGCTGATTAATTAATAATGCCGATAGCAGTTTTTTTTGCGCTTTGGTAAAACCAAGCATATCAGTGTTATCAATAATATAAGCGGCATGTTGTGGCGCTTTTTTATAATCAATTGATAAACCAATTTCGTGTAAACCGCTGACGTAGGCAAGTAAAGGACCTGCTTGGGTATCGTCTGCTGTGATCGTCGCTTTTAACTGATCGAAGGATTTTAGCGCTGTGCTTTTAACACGCTCGGCTTGTTCCAGATCGAGCTGATGTTTTACCATCAATCCATTGACTGTTTGTTGGCGAACATTATGGCTGGCACGTAGTCCGGTCATTTCGTAAATAACACCTTCTCTTAACGCGCCACCGGCTAAAAACATATTGTTAATATCGAGGCTTTCAAATAACGCGGTAAGAATAGCTAAACCACTGGCAAATACTGGTTTTCTATCGATTGCTAAGCCCTTTATATTGAGGTCATCAATATGGCCACAAGCAATAGCTTGCTGTTGAATACGGTGTAGTTTAGTCAGTGTTATATGTTCGTTTTCGCCTTGTGCAACCATGATCTCTTGCAGGGCTTGGATGGTACCGGAAGCGCCGATACAGGTATCCCAGCCCAAGGTTAAATACTTTTCTTGCAGAGGGTTCAACACCGCTTTTGCAGCATCAATTGCCCGCGTAAAGTTGTGTTGATTGAGCTTACCATCTGTAAAATAGTTATTTAACCAAGTTACACAACCCATTTTAAAGCTATAAAGTAATTTAGCTTGGGCTTGTTCACCAATAATGAGTTCAGTGCTAGCGCCACCAATATCAACAACTAAACGATTACCTTGACCACTGCTGGTGTAGGCAACGCCTTTGTAGATAAGTGCGGCTTCTTGTTCCCCGGAAATAATATTTACCGGGTGAGCCAATATTTTTTCTGCTGTTGTCAGAAACTCCGCGACGTTATTCGCTAAGCGTAATGTCGCCGTACCAACAATGCGAATATTCGCAGTCGGGATATCTTGGAGCTGTTCTGCAAACAAACTTAAGCAATCCCAACCGCGCTGCAATGCAGCCTGATCAAGATTGTTGTTTGCATCTAGGCCCGCCGCAAGTCTTACTTTGCGTTTAACTTTAGCTACAGTTTGTAGACTATTGTTAATTTCACGAACAACCAGCATATGAAAGCTGTTTGAACCAAGGTCAATGACAGCATATAAATTTGACGAACTTTTTTTACTCACACTAATCACTTTATCTATAAACAAACTATTTAATTAATGGGTTTTGTTATGCGTATTATGCTGACGCTGGCCAGTACGACGCGTTCTGTTATTACGATCATTCATTGTTCTTGAGTTACCTGGACGCGCACGTTTAGTGTGGATTGGTCGTGGTAAGTCAGTTAGTAATGCTGATTTATCGTAATGACAAACTGGGATCGCATGTTCTATATATTCTTCAATTGCGGGTAAATTATAAATGTATTTCTCACAAGCGAAGCTAATAGAATGACCTTCTGCACCGGCACGACCAGTACGGCCAATACGGTGTACGTAATCACCACAATTATCAGGTAAGTCATAGTTAAATACATGACTTACTGCTGGAATATGTAGACCACGTGCGGCCACGTCTGTTGCCACTAAGATATCTAATTTACCTTGGGTAAACTGCTCGAGAATACTGTTACGTTTCTTCTGCGGGATATCACCAGTTAACAATCCAACACGGTGTTTATCTGCGGCTAGGTGACCCCAAATGTCTTCACATTTGTGCTTGGTGTTAGCGAAGACAATAGCGCGTTCTGGCCATTCTTCTTCGATTAACGTTTGTAATAAAGCCATTTTGTCATCATTTGACGGGTGAAATAGCTCTTGAGTAATTGTACTACCCGTTACTTTTTCTGCTTCAACGGTTACTTCTTCTGGTTCATTCATGTGCTGATAAGCTAGTTCACGAATATCCCAGGTAAAGGTCGCTGAAAACAGTAAGTTTAGGCGCTGTTTTGGCTCAGGCATTTTACGCATTAGATAGCGAATATCTTTAATGAAACCTTGATCTAACATGCGATCAGCTTCATCGAGTACTAATGCTTCAACACCGGACAAATCCATTGCTTTTTGTTTTTCAAAATCAATGATTCGGCCAACGGTACCAATAATGATATCAACGCCTTTTTCAAGATTGTCACGTTGAATATCGTAGCTTTCACCACCATAAACCAAGCCCATTTTAAGGCCTGTTGCTTTGGCGATTGGTATTGCATCTTTATGAATTTGAATTGCAAGTTCGCGAGTTGGCGCTAAGATAATAGCGCGAGGCTTATTTTTTGGACGATCTTCAGCGGCTGGTGTTTTCAATAAATGGTGAAAAATAGCGGCTAAAAATGCAATCGTTTTGCCTGTCCCTGTCTGTGCTTGACCGGCGACATCTTTACCTTTGATGGCAAATGGCAAGCTAAGCGCTTGAATTGGTGTACAATATTCGAAGCCTGACGCTTCTAACCCAGAGAGTACGTCGGCATTTAGGCCAAACTGGGAGAACTTATGTTCTGTAAGATGTTTTTTGCTCATTTAATTAGCATATCAGGTTAAGCTTGCATTAAGAACTTAAATCTATTGAAATAGGGCAATGAGTGCCACATATATGTAGTAACAAAATTATTTTATTGGAGTAAAAAATGAGCGACAAAATTATTCAGCTAACAGATGCTGCTTTTGATACGGATGTTATAAATTCAGAATTACCTGTACTAGTTGATTTCTGGGCTGAGTGGTGTGGACCTTGCAAAATGATCGCACCAATCTTAAGTGAAGTTGCGGAAGAGTACGCAGGTAAAGTAACTATCGGTAAATTAAATATCGATCAAAATTCTGGCACACCACCTAAATTTGGTATTCGCGGTATCCCTACTTTATTGTTATTTAAAAATGGTGCAGTAGCAGCAACTAAAGTTGGCGCATTATCAAAAGCGCAATTACAAAGTTTTCTAGACGAAAACCTGTAACATGTAAAATACTGACGAGATTTTGTTTTTTAATCTCGTCAGTATGCTATTATTCAGTGGACGAATAAAATTATAAATGCTAATTTTACTGTTCGTTTATTGTTCTACGTGCCGAATCAGGCATCATAATCAATGATCCAATCATTGATTCAATAATTCAAAAATATCGACTCATTACTTAGTTAATGACTCACACACTCGATCATTGATTCAAATATTTTATCCTTGGTTGACATCCCGTTACGCAAAGGTTGCATAAGCTCGAACTCATCATTATGAATTTAACCGAATTAAAAAACACACCAGTTTCTGAACTTGTAAAACTGGGCGAATCTATGGGTCTAGAAAATCTGGCTCGCTTAAGAAAACAAGACATCATCTTCTCGATCCTAAAAGCTCACGCGAAAAGCGGCGAAGACATTTTTGGTAATGGTGTTTTAGAGATCTTGCAGGATGGCTTTGGTTTCTTGCGTTCAGCAGACAGCTCATACCTCGCCGGACCTGATGATATTTATGTATCACCAAGTCAGATCCGTCGCTTTAACTTGCGAACGGGTGATACCGTTGGTGGTAAGATTAGGCCGCCAAAAGATGGCGAACGCTATTTTGCCCTGCTAAAAATTGACCAAGTTAACTTTGACCGTCCAGAAAACTCTCGTAATAAAATCCTCTTTGAAAACCTTACTCCAATCCACCCAAATGAACGTCTTCGTTTAGAACGTGGCAATGGCAGTACCGAAGATATCACTGCACGTATTCTTGATTTAAGTGCACCGATCGGTAAAGGTCAACGTGGTTTAATTGTGGCACCACCGAAAGCTGGTAAAACAATGTTATTGCAAAATATCGCTTCTTCAATTGCGCTAAATCATCCTGAAGCAACCTTGATGGTCCTGCTTATCGATGAACGTCCGGAAGAAGTAACTGAAATGCAGCGTTTGGTTCGTGGTGAAGTGATTGCTTCAACATTTGATGAACCAGCTAACCGCCACGTACAAGTTGCGGAAATGATGATTGAAAAAGCCAAGCGTCTTGTAGAACACAAGAAAGACGTGATCATCTTACTGGATTCTGTAACGCGTCTCGCACGTGCTTACAATACGGTAACACCATCATCAGGTAAGATCTTATCTGGTGGTGTTGATGCTAATGCCTTGCACCGTCCAAAACGTTTCTTCGGCGCAGCGCGTAATGTTGAAGAAGGTGGTTCTTTAACGATTATCGCAACTGCATTGATCGATACTGGTTCGAAGATGGACGAAGTAATTTACGAAGAATTTAAAGGTACTGGTAACCAAGAGTTACACCTTAACCGTAAAATTGCAGAGCGTCGTATTTATCCTGCGATCGATTTTACTCGTTCAGGTACGCGTCGTGAAGAACTGTTAGCAGATAAAGCTGAGCTACAAAAAATGTGGATCCTACGTAAAATCGTACACCCAATGGGCGAGATTGATGCGATGGAATTCCTGATTGATAAGCTGGCGATGACGAAAACCAATGATCAATTCTTCGAAGCAATGAAGAAGCAAAAATCATAATCGCTTAAGTTAACTGTCTGTGATTAATATTTAAAATAAACGCCATACATTTTGTTTTTATAACAAGTGTGTGGCGTTTTTTTTGCAAAAAATAGCGTGGAATTGTTTATGAAATATAAAGACCTGAGAGACTTTATTGCCTTACTTGAAAGCAAAGGCGAATTAAAACGTATTCATCAAGAAATTGATCCGTATTTAGAAATGACGGAAATTTGTGATCGCACATTAAAAGCAGGCGGTCCGGCATTATTATTTGAAAATCCGAAAGGTCATACTATGCCGGTGTTGGGTAACCTGTTTGGTACACCCGATCGTGTTGCGATGGGCATGGGTCGTGAAAGTGTGTCCGAGTTACGCGAAGTGGGCCAGTGGTTATCTTACTTAAAAGAACCTGAGCCACCAAAAGGCTTTAAAGAATTAATGGAAAAGGTACCAGTATTTAAACAAGTACTGAATATGCCAACTAAGAAACTGCGTAAAGGTCCTTGCCAAGAAATCGTATTAACGGGTGATGATGTTGATTTAACAAAAATTCCTGTTCAGCATTGCTGGCCTGGGGATGTGGCACCACTAATAACTTGGGGATTAACTA
>Ga0209395_1003673_pt1 | contig 18706 bp, 13 predicted proteins | sample GOMGulsemesocosm_3_FD_184635 | JGI IMG/M metagenome (GOLD analysis project Ga0209395, IMG submission 184635) | Methane-oxidizing microbial communities from mesocosms in the Gulf of Mexico - GOM9D Gulf of Mexico (SPAdes) (version 2) | ecosystem: Environmental > Aquatic > Marine > Cold seeps... | reverse complement strand
AATCCAAGATGAACAAGGGAATTATTGGATAGGAACAAATAAAGGACTAAATAAATTTAATGGTCAATCTTTTACCCGTTACCTAAACGGCAGTAACGTACAGTCATTATTTATAGATTCCAATGGAACACTCTGGATTGGTACTAAAAATGGCGGTTTAAGTAAAACAAAGGTTAATAATATTGAATTTGAGGCTATTAACTTACCTGAAAAACATCAACACATTACCTCAGTAATAGAGTACAACAATACAATATGGTTAGGCAGTGAGGCTGGCTTAATACTATTTGATTTAGCAAACCAAAAATTGATTCAACAGAACGTTGTTAATAATCTAGCAAATACCCACATAACTTCGTTACACCACAAAGATAATTCCATCTGGATTGGCAGTAAATTTAACGGTGTTTATCGAGTTAATTTAACCACTAATCAAATCATACATTATTTCGCTGATGAATTTAATCCGAAGAGTATTGGCCACAATGAAGTAACGCAAATCATCTCAGATAACAGTAATAACATTTGGATAGGTAATTACGTTTCTGGAGTCGACAAGTACAATACTCTTAAAGAGCAGTTTAACCATACATACCGAGAAATCACCAAAGACAATACTTTAAGCGGTAATACTATTATTAGCTTTGCTGAATTAAATTCAAATGAAATGCTTATTGCTACCTATGAATCCGGATTAAATTTATTTGATAAATCGACAGGTCAATTTTCCCATTTTTTACATGATCCATTAAATAATAGCGGCATATCATCTAATGCTATACCTTACTTAGTTAACGATAAAAATAATGGTGTATGGGTCGCGACCGTTGGCGGAGGATTGAACTTATTTAATCCTTCAGAAAAAACATTTACTCACTATCTACATAACCCTAAAGACAATAACAGTATTAGCAGTGACAAAATATTGCCCATTTTACAACAAGATAACAATACTCTTTGGATTGGTACCTGGGGCGGTGGATTAAACCGTTTTGATATTGAAAATGAAATTTTTACTCATTACAAACATGACCCACAGGATACAAACTCTCTAATCGACGATAATGTTTGGGCAATCCATCAAGATAAGCAAGGAATATTGTGGCTGGGCACAATGAAAGGCCTGAGTAAATTTGATCCCAAAAGAAAAAAGTTTAGCCATTTTCTGCATCAAAAAAATAATAACAATAGCCTAAGCAATAACTTTATTACTTCTATTACTGAAGACGACAATGGCCTGTTATGGCTGACTACCTATAACGGGCTAAATAAGTTCAACCCAAGTACCGAAGAATTTGTTCATTATACAAGCAAAGACGGCTTACCGAATGATATGCTTTATGGACTAGTTATAGATAATAAAAATTTTATATGGTTAACAAGCAACAATGGCATTTCTCGATTCGATCCTATTAAAGAAACTTTTAAAAATTATGATGAAAGCGACGGTATTCAATCAAAGGAATTTGCCACTTTTTCTTATTTCAAAAGCAAGTCTGGCGAGGTATTCTTTGGCGGCATAAACGGTTTTAATCACTTTTATCCTGAAGATATCAAAGACGACACAACCCTGCCTAATGTAGTATTAACCGAATTAAGGGTACATAACCAACCGGTTGAACTCAGCCATAATCAACTAGGTAGTAATTTATTCACCATTGATTCTGAGATTAACGAGCTAGAAACTTTAACGTTGACATACAACGAGAAGCTGGTTTCTTTTGAGTTTTCTGCCTTGCATTTCTCCGAACCAATGAATAACCAATATGCTTATAAACTAGAAGGGTTTGATGACGATTGGATTTACACCGATGCTAAAAACCGTAGAGCCACATATACCCACCTACCCTCTGGTAATTTTACCTTACGTATAAAAGCCAGTAACGGCGACGGCTTTTGGAATGAACAAGGTAAGTCATTAAAAATAACAGTATTACCTCCTTTGTGGCAACGATGGTGGGCCTATACCTTATATGCCTTAATGTTTGTTGGCATTATCGGTTTTCTCATTTATCGACAATATGCTCAGCGCTTAAAAGAACAGGCGATAAACCTACGTTTAACTCGCGTTGATAAATTAAAAGATGAGTTTTTAGCCAATACCTCTCACGAATTACGCACCCCTCTTAATGGTATTATTGGTTTAGCGGAGTCATTGATCGATGGTGTCGCAGGCCAATTACCTGATTCAGCCAACAAGAATTTGGCCATGGTGGTCGCCAGTGGAAAACGATTATCACATTTAGTAAACGATATTCTTGATTTTTCCAAGATGAAAAATCAACATCTGAAACTCAATACTACAGGGGTTGAATTATACAGTTTAACGGATGTAGTGCTGACTATTTCAACACCGTTAATTGGTGATAAAAAATTAACGCTGAACAATAACGTACCAAATACCTTGCCGCTGGTTAATGCCGATGAAAGTCGTATGGAACAAGTACTTTATAATTTAATTGGTAATGCCATTAAATTTACTGAACAGGGTGAAATAACGGTTAATGCAGAACAAGTCGATAAAGTCATTCATATCTCGGTGAGTGATACAGGTATCGGCATTGATAATTCGAAATTGGCGGTTATTTTTAATTCTTTTGAACAATTAACAGGCGAAACATCACGGGAACATAGTGGAACGGGATTAGGCCTAGCCGTAACTAAACAGTTGGTTGAATTACATGGCGGTAAAATATCCGTTACATCAACGTTAGGTGAAGGCAGTAACTTTAAGTTTACTCTGCCGATAAATGCTGACCAAATCCTTGATGTAACCAATGTGGTAAAATCGAAAAACCAACAAAAACTAAGCCGTTTAGAGCACTTAGACAGTGAAATTAACTACGTAAGTATTACTGAACAAGAGATAGCGGACAATAAAGCAACCAGCTTAGACTATAGTAATTTTAGACTGCTGGTAGTTGATGATGACCCAATCAATCGTCAAGTATTGGTTAATCATTTATCGCTTTTAGGTTACCAACTTACCGAAGCGGCAAGTGGACAAAATGCGTTGGCGTTAATTGAGAAAACAGGTAACGAATTAGCCGACAATCCTGAAATAATAGAACTAACAAAACGACCGTTCGATTTAATATTACTTGATGTGATGATGCCAAAAATGTCCGGCTATGAAGTATGTAAAATCCTTCGTCAAAAATACAGTATTAATGAATTGCCGATCATCTTTTTAACAGCAAAAAATCAAGCACTCGATTTAGTAGAGAGCTTTTCAGTGGGTGGTAACGACTACTTAAGTAAACCGATATCAAAACATGAGTTGCTTTCAAGAGTGGAAAACCATTTAAGCTTGCTTGATATTAATCGTAATTTAGAAGTTCAAGTATCCAATCGTACCGCAGAACTTGAAAAAGCTACTCAAGCTAAAAGTGAATTTTTAGCCAAAATGAGTCATGAAATTCGCACCCCAATGAACGCTATTATTGGTCTTAGCCATTTAACGCTGAAAACCGAACTAGACAGCAATCAAAAAGACTTAATAGAAAAAACTCAAGACTCTTCACAAGCGTTATTGGGGTTGATCAACGATATTCTAGATTTTTCAAAAATTGAAGCTGGCAAGATGTCGATTGAATCCGTGGTGATGAACATAGAAGGTTTACTGAAAAAAACCGCTAACATTTGTGCCTTAAAAGCACATAGTAAAGGTTTAGAGTTCATTGTGAAGGTAGCCCCTGATGTGCCAAAACAAATAAAGTCAGACCCAGTACGATTGCAACAAATTTTAGTGAACTTAGTCAGTAATGCGGTGAAGTTCACCGAAAAGGGTCATGTATTAATTGAAGTTAACGTCGATGACAACAGCCAAAATCAACTGGCCTTTGCCGTAACTGACACTGGTATTGGTTTAAGTAAAGAAGCGATTGGTCATCTGTTCCAGTCGTTCAGTCAAGCTGACAGTTCTATCACTCGACGATTTGGCGGTACGGGTTTAGGGCTGTCAATCTGTAAGCAACTTACTGAATTAATGCACGGCGAAATTGTAGTGACCAGTGAACTTGGTAAAGGTAGCACTTTTAGTTTTACCGTAGAATATACCCCTGTTAGCCAAAGTGAATTAATGGCTGTTAATACTATGATGATTGAAGGCATCAATGTATTAGTGGTTGATGACAATGCGATTTGTTTAAAAATCATGGAGAATTTACTTAAACAATTTGGTTGTAAAACATCCTCTACTGACAATGCTGAGCAAGCAATCAAGTTAATTGATAGCGCCCTAAGCAATAATCAGCCCTTTGATTTAGTGATCACCGATTGGCGCATGCCAAATATGGACGGTATTGAACTTGCTCAGTCAATCAGTGATAACCCGCAACAGAATCTACCCGCAGTATTGATGGTGACTGCCTATGACAAAGGTGATGCTATTTCATCATCACAATCGGCAGGCATAGATGGTTATTTAGAAAAACCTGTTGATGCATCGATATTACTTGATGCCATGACTAATGCATTGAAAATAGATGGTGCAACTAAAGATTACCAAAACAATAATAAAGGACTACTCGACTTGTCTGATGCCCATATATTATTGGTTGAAGATAATGCACTTAATCAACAAGTAGTCTTGGGGTTTTTAGAAGAAACCCAAGCCAATATAGATGTTGCTGATAATGGAATAATCGCGTTAGAAAAGTTAACCAAAAATGAATACGATCTTGTCTTGATGGATTTACAAATGCCTGAGATGGATGGCATAACTGCGACAGAAAAAATTCGCCAACAAACACAATTTAATGATCTGCCGGTTATCGCCATGACCGCGCATGCCATGCAGGACGAGTTACAAAAATGTTTAGATATTGGCATGAATGATTACTTTACCAAACCCATCGACCCTAATGCGCTATTTAGCTTAATATCAAAATGGCTGGATAAAAACAAACAGGTAATGAAACCACTGACTAACGTAGAAGCTAGTGTAGAAAAATCTGTTCAGCCAACTAAGTTAAATGATAAACAACAACCTGTACTACAAGGCTCTGAGATAAAAACAGCTAGCACTCTCGTTGAAACAACACCCGTTAGTACCGATAGCCAATCAGCACCACAAGCTTCAGAGGTTCCTGATGAAGACTTTCTTATGCAACTGAAAAGACTAGACTGCTTAGATGTAACTGGAGCGATAGAATTGATGGGAGGTCGCGAGCATATCTTTATAAAGTTAGTACGAGATTTCAGTAAAAATTATCAGCATATTATTGATGACTTACGCGAGCTTTATCGAGCCAAGGAATATAAGGAGGCTTTTCGAATTGCCCATACCTTAAAGTCAAATGCACACTACATTGGCGCGTTAACCTTAGCAAAACGAGCGACTCAATTAGAAGCACAATTAAAAGAAGATCCAAAGTCTGCAGCCATTAAAGTGGCAGAAACAGCCATTGAATTAAATAATATACTTACGATATTAGCCTCTATTTCGGGTGAAGAGTATGATGAATCTGCCGATGAGATGCCTAAATATGAAATAAATAATATTGGTTATTACACTCGACAATTAACAAATATTTTAGTATCAATACAAAGCTTGGTTGAAGAAGAAAATGCCGAGGCTGAAGATTTACTGCCTCGATTATTAACCCTAACCAAAGATAGCGAACACAAAAATTTTGCTGAGAATATTGCAGCGGATATTGAAGACATAGAATACAGCAAGGCCTTGAAAAAGGTCGAAGAGTTATCAGTTTTAATACAACAAGAAAATTAATATCACATGGATTAAACAAACCCACAGTGAAAAAGCATGGAACATTTATCACAAAAAATATTGATTGTTGACGATGAAAAGGCCAACAGACAACTGCTTAGAGAGTTGCTTCAAGAGGAAGCAACCATTATCTTTGCAAAAAATGGTGAACAATCACTAGAGCTTGCAGAAAAACACCTGCCTGACTTAATTTTACTCGACATTATGATGCCCGATATGTCAGGTTTTGAAGTAATGGCAAAAATTAAAAGTAACCCCGCCACAATAAATATTTCCGTCATTTTTATCACTGGCCTAGCCAATAGCGATGATGAAGAAAAAGGCTTCGATTTAGGCTGCTGTGATTATATTTACAAACCTTTTAAAGCAAATGTCGTAGTGGCAAGGGTTTTAACTCACTTAGAGTTAATTCAACAACGTAAGATACTCAATGAAATTGCTCATATTGATGCACTAACTGGGGTTTCAAACCGCCGAGAAATGGATGCTATTTTAGCTCAAGAATTACTAGCCAATGAACGAGACAATAATCAACTGGCAGTGGTTTTAATTGATATAGATTACTTTAAAGACTTTAATGACAATTATGGTCATGGAGCTGGCGACATTGCCTTAAAAAAAGTAGCCGCATCATTTAAGGAAGTATTACATCGACCTCGTGATTTTATTGCTCGTTTTGGCGGGGAAGAATTTGTGATCATATTACCCGATATTGATTTAAACGGTGTAAAAATGGTACTCAATAATATTAATCAATCACTTGCCGCAAAAGAAATTAAACACGAGTTTTCTCAAACATTTAACCTATTAACTATCAGCCTAGGTGCAGTGCTCATTGGTGGTAAGACAAAACTTACCCCTGAAAATGTACTGAATAAAGCAGATCAATTACTTTATAAAGCAAAACATCAAGGCAGAAACCAAATGGTCATTGAGGCATTCTAATTCCTATTGAGTGAAGTAGTTTGGGTATATGTAAATAACAGCGTATGATAAGCAGTAATATTTGCTCTTTTTAACAAACGGTTATGGCATTAAAATCCACAATTTATAAAGCAACCATTCATTTGTCCGATATGGATAAAAATTATTACGACACCTTAAATCTAACGGTTGCTCAACATCCCTCTGAAACTGATTTACGGTTAATGACCCGATTATTAGCGTTTATTTTAAATGCCCATGAGGATCTTAGCTTTGGCAAAGGATTAAGTGATGAAGATGAAGCAGCGCTCTGGCAAATCAACTACTCCGAAGAAATAGAGCTTTGGGTTGAGTTAGGCCAACCTGACGAAAAGCGTCTGAAAAAAGCCTGTAATAAAGCTAATCGCACTACTTTATACGGCTACAACTCACCTTTTGATGTGTGGTGGCAACAAAACAAAAGCAAAATTTCACAATACAGTAATTTAACGGTTGAACGTTTTGACGATGCAGGACTTAGCTCTTTAGTTGCATTATTAAGTCGTACCATGGAAATTCAAGTCAGTATTCAAGACGGTCAGTTATGGGTAAACATAGGTGATGAAAGCTTGTTAATTGAAAGAGAATGTTTACAAATAGCTGAATAATATTTATACGGAGAATAGGTTATGAAAAAAATAATAAATAAGAGTCCCTTAACCATCGCTTTATCTTTAAGTTTATCGCTTCTTGCTAACGTTAATGCTTATGCCAACAACATTTCTTTAGAAAGTATGACTAAAGACATTACTTATTTGGCCAGTGATGAATTAAACGGCCGCGCCAATTTTTCTGCTGAGATTGATGTCGCTGCTGATTATATTAGCCAACGCTTCCAAGAAATTGGTTTAGTCCCTTTAGCAGGCGAAAAAAGTTTTAAACAAAACTTTATCATTACCAATATTGCGCCGTTAGGTTTAACTGCCACGCTTAATAACATAAGTATCAGCCCTGAACATTTAGGTATGGCAAGTACCATTGAAACCATTAACTGGCAAAGTGAGAAAGACTTCTCGACCAGCGTTATTGGTAAAGATGACGATATGAGAGCGATACTGAGTAGCATCAACCAACAAGGAGGCAAACATCTTGTTTTGATCAACTCCGCACATGCAAAAAGATTTGCTGGTTATAGCCGTTACTTTGCTAGAGGCTTAAATAAACTGACACTAGATCATCAAGGGGCTATCGTGATGATACTCACAGATGAAACTTCAATAAAATCGATACAAGTGAATGCTAGTACAAAAATCAGTGAACAAACCTTAACGAATGTCGTTGGTGTTTTACCGGGTCAAAAGCAAAAAGATCAAGTGGTATTATATTCGGCGCATTATGACCACTTAGGCGCAGGTCCTAATGGTGAAGGCGATGTAATTTATAACGGTGCTGACGATGATGCTTCTGGTACAACAGCGATAATCAATCTTGCTCAATATTATGCCAAACAAGGCAATAATGCTCGCTCCTTAATGTTTAGTGCTTTTAGCGCTGAAGAAATTGGCGGTTTTGGTTCGCGTTATTTTTCTCAGCAAGTCAATCCTGATGATGTGGTCGCCATGGTCAATATAGAAATGATCGGTAAACCATCAAAATTTGGTGCTGGAAATCTGTGGATGACTGGCATGGAGCGTTCGAATTTAGGCGCATTATTAAATGAAAGCTTGCAAAAACAAGGGACTAAAATTCATCAAGATCCCTACCCTGCACAGAACCTTTTTTACCGTTCAGATAATGCCACCTTGGCACGATTAGGTGTTCCCGCTCATAGTTTTAGTAGCACACAGCTTGATAAAGATAAGCATTATCATCAAGTATCTGACGATTTAGCGAGTTTAGATTTAGCATCAATGCATCAAGTAATTGAAAATCTATCTATTGCTACTCAAGGTTTAGTTGATGGTGAGATCACGCCAACACGGGTTGATGTCAACAAAGTGAAAGGTCACGGTAAGATTTATTAATTTGTTGCAGAATACCCCAAAAAAAACGCAATAATGTATATTATTGCGTTTTTTTGCTCTACAGCTTAGTAGCTTTATCTATGTTTTTGTCGATTTTTTGAAGAATGCGACTTGGTACTACTTGAGCTGTCTTTTGTCACTCGTGCATATTGTTTACTTGAGTGACCTCCCCTAGCTTTATGCTCTTTATATGACTTTTGTGGCGCACGATGAACAACAGGTGTTGATTTTTTTACTCGCTGTTGTTTTTTCCAAGCATCACGATCATGTGTTTTAGGTTTTACTGACGCGTATTTATTACGCTCGCGTGATTGTTCAACTCTATTTACTTGTTTCATTCTTGCTGGTGACGATTGAAACTCTTCCCGTTTCTTTGGTGTTGATCCTTTAACAACGTTATTCACTTTAAGTCTTTTTGCTACTTGTTGATGTTGTTTACTGATATGGCGATTCTTTTGGTATTTAGCCTTATGGTCAACGTTATTATATTGTTTTCTTACTACACGGTTATGGACAATGCTTGGTTTGTGGCTAGCGTATTTGTGCTTCATCTTATTGCTACGATAGGCAACGCCTTTACGGTGGTGCGGATTATGACTCCAACGCTTAGCATGATGACTAGTGGCAATACGCCTATTAGAGTAATGGTAGCGATTTTTATGATGATGTCTTACTACATGGTGATTATTCCAATGGAAGGCACTAAAGAAAAAATCAAAGGCTATATGTACTCCTGAGTGCCAATAAAAAGGCCCATGATAATTGCTATAATGTAACGGTCTATGCCAATAAACGGGTGGGTAGTGTGACCAGTGCCAGTTACCATAAACCACACGAGTATCATAATAAGGCACATAAACCACTTCAGTTTGAGCAGGCTCTATAATAATGGTTTGCTTTTCACGAACAATATTTACGTTGTCCATTTGGCTAAGGTTGCCCGCTTGATCTGCTTTTTGTCTTAAGGATTGGATACTCGCAAGTACTTGTGACTCATCTTGCAAAAATGCATCGCCGAGCTTTCTCATCCAGGATAAATCTTCACTTAGACTTTGTAAAATTCGTGGAAAAGGCAATAATGCTTTAACACTGGGATCCCAGTCTTTTTCTGCTGCTTGGTTAATTATTTCGTATTCAGCGCTGTTTTTATGTTGCGATAGAAAACGATCTGCATCAATTACTTCGATAGGATAAGTTGCTGCAATTAGAATATGGGTAAGTAGCGTGTCAGGATAAAGCGCGATAGGTGCAAGCATTTGGTCAAGCTCTGCTTGGCTAAATTGAACCACTTGGTCTACTTCTTGTTCATTAACTGGCATCGCTGGGGCTTGTCCAGCAAACGTTATACTAGTTAATAATAAACAACTTGAAAGTATTACAGCTGTTATCGGGCTTTTCTTGTTTGTCACGTTGCGTGTTGTCATAAATGTCACCTCTCTGTAAGCGATGACAGTAGTTTATACAAAGTAAACTGAATGATTACTGAACATGATGACAGATTATTTACATGGCGAAGGTTATTGTAAACTTAGCACCGCCGAGCTCTGTTGAGCGCTCGATAGTTAAACTGCCTTGATAACTTTCGACTAAGTCTCGAACGATGGCTAAACCAATACCATGGCCCTGTTCATAAGTGTCTGCACGTGTACCGCGTTGTAATATATGAGTGATTTCTGTTTCTTCAATCCCGCACCCGTCATCTTCTACACTGATGACAAGTTGGTTCGGCTGACTATTTATATAAACTATTACATCAGCAATCGCAGCTTTACACGCGTTATCCATCAGATTGCCTAGTATTTCAAACAGATCAACTTCATCGCCTTTAAAAATAACATCATCGTCGATATTTTGCTGATAAGTAAGTTGTTTATCTCTATATATTTTCTTCAGGCTATTTAATAACTTATTAAAACAAGGAGCGATTTCCACCCCTAAATGCCAAGAAGATTGCCCAGCACTTTGCGCCCGTTTTAGTTGGTGTTCAATCATTAAATTCATCGTATCGAGCTGTTCTTTACTGTGCTCAACATCGTTCATGGCAATGTGACCTTGCAGTACCGCCAGTGGTGTTTTTAAGCTATGGGCAAGGTCTGATAGTGCATTTCGATAGCGTTTACGCTGGTTTTGCTCTGTGGTTAATAGCGTATTAAGTTGCGCGGTAACTTGTTGTAATTCCTTAGGGTAATGTGCTTTTAATAAATTGGCTTTACCTTGTTCAATGTCTGAGATCTCTTTTTTCAGGTTGGCCAGTGGTTTTAAGCTCCAGCGTAACCAGATAAATTGGATCAGCAATAAAATGGCCATCAGGGAAGTCAAACCTAACCACAGCTGTTGACGAAATTCATTCATCAACAATTGATAATCTGCTTGCTGTTTGATGATGTGCAAGGTCATTTCTTGTGGCGACTTTTTTTCGCTAAAGTCGTCACTAAAACTGACCGAAAAGCTGTAGATAAAATGTTGGCTACCATCAACGGTAATAGAGTAAAAATCGCCATTACCAATAATAGGTGATTGCAGGTTTTCTGGAATAATCACAGCTAACAATGATGCCGAGCTCCACAATGTTAGCGGGTTATCTGTTTTTGAGGTAATTAAGGCATATAAGCCAGACTCACTGATATTAAAACGATTCTCAGCTAAAGCATCAGGCATAAACAACTGTCCTTGATCAACTTCGGCTACGGCTAACAATGAATAAGAATAAGCAACCAATTCATTTTGCACACTGGCGCCCATGTGCTTTTGATAAGCATTGGAAATTGTAATGCCAACAATAGGCAACAACACCAGCACCATAAATAAAGTGCTAACAATAATGCGTGACTTTAAAGAATTAAAGAATAAGTGAAATGGTCGCATTAAGTTGCTAAATACCGCTAATCAAGGTTGGTAAACTGGCGCAATTTGTAACCTTGTCCACGTAAGGTTTCAATAAACTGATATTCTCCAGAAGGATCGAGTTTTTTACGTAAACGTCGAATAAAAACCTCAATCACGTTTGAATCAAGATCAAAGTCTTGATCGTAGATATGCTCGGTTAATTGTGTTTTCGACTTTACTTGCCCTTGATGATGCATTAAATATTCAAATACTTTATATTCGTAACTGCTTAAACTCACGGGAGCATTGTCTACTCTCACTTCCATACTGGCAGTATCGAGCAAAAAAGGTCCGTTAATGATCTGTGGACTTGCTTGTCCAGCACTACGTCTGATCAAAGCCTTTAAGCGAGCAAAAAGCTCTTCATGATGAAAAGGTTTGGTTAAATAGTCGTCAGCTCCTGCATCTAAACCATCAACTTTGTCTTGCCAGCGGTCTCGGGCCGTTAATACAATAATAGGAAATGCGACCCCTTGTTTACGTAAGGTCTTTATCAATGTTTTACCATCTAGTTTAGGTAAACCTAAGTCAATAATTGCCGCATCGTAATTGTATTCAGTACCTTGATATAACCCTATTTCACCATCGTCAGCAACATCGACACTGTACTTCGCTGATTCTAATTGTTGTTTTAATTGATCTTGTAGCGCGAGATCATCTTCCACTAATAAAATACGCATTGTTTATTATCCTGATACTTTGCCAGATTTAGCATCAACTTTCACCGATACTACATGACCATTGCTTTTTAATATTTTGACTTTGTATCCTGGTTTACCATTTACCTTGGTTCGTTGAACTTTTAAGACTTTACCGCCATATCGGCCTTTTACAACTCGAGCCGCTTGTTGAGCATTACTGATGGTTAGTTGCTGTGCCTTTGCATAAACGTAGGGCGTAGCAGAAAGCTGCGATGAAAACAGAGAAAAGAATAAACAAAAGACCACCGCTAAACGGCAATTAACCAACGCGGAATTCATTTTACTAATCAAAATTTTAAAACCTCAACTTTTATAACCAATATCTAATAATAACAAGTGTAAAAGAATGCGAGTCTTAAACCAAGAATTTTACTCGAACAAAATGTACCAGTACGGTAATAATTTTACCGCATCAAACTGAATTAACCCTGAACAATTTAAAACAATGATCTGAATAAACCTGTTCAGCTAGCATTCACACTCAATGCGTTTAACTGTTGTTAACACTCGCATTCTTTATGGAATAGAAAATGATCAAATCCTTATTACTTCTTACAAGCTGTTTATTATTACCATTAAGCCAAGCCATAGCATCGACAGGGCAAATATCAACGGGTAATGCCAAGCAAGACTGGGTCAAACAAGATGCATTACAACAATTAAAAGTGATAGCACAAGCTGCTGAGCCTGCAACCATTAATGAAAAGTTGGGCAAAACACGTCAAGAAGTTCTAGCGCTAAAAGTATCACAAGCCGCTGAACGGTCGTCTAAGCCTAGTCAAAATTCAGTAAATTCGGCAAACTCTGGGATGAATACCCCCTATAAAACATCAACAAGCAGCAGGGTTCATCATTCGTTTAATATTTTTGAAGCCTATGCACAGCTTATTGAAGATTATGATAGCGATGGGTATTACCAAACGTTTAGTGTCACCTTTGATGCAGATGTATACACTTTTGATTTAATAGACCGTGCCGACGTTTATGCTGAGCTCTATTTAAGTAGAGATGGCGGTGAGTGGGTGCACTATTACACCAGTGACATTTTTGCCATTTATGGCGAAAGTGAAGATGATGACTACGAGGTTTATACCACTTTAAATCAAGGTTATATTCCAGCAAACTATGATGTACTGATCGACTTATATGAAGTAGGTTACTTCGATATTGTTGCCACTTATAGCTCGTACGATACTAATGAATTATATGCTTTGCCGTTAGAAAGCAGTGATTATGATCCTGATTATATTGAAGTGAGCAGTGTCAGCCATGGCCATGGTGGTGGTAGTGGCTCTTGGACATTATTATTAGGGCTTTTTTCGATAATATTGGTGAGAAAGTTATGCGTAAAACATAACCAATAACCATAATGTACCTACGTAGATATTGGTGTTTTTCTTTATTGTTTTTTACCATTAAGTAAAACACCAATAAAACTATTGCGTACCAAATACCAATAACTGACAAAACCGATGAAGAATATCGCCATAAGGCTAATGATAAACTTCAGCCAAAGGTTGATATTCAAATCAATAAGCGGAAATTGGATCACTAATAACAGCGGAATATGCACCAGATAGAGCCAATACGATGAATCAGCAATATAACGCATTAGTCTATTGGAATAATTGAAAAGTTTTTTACCAACAATTAACGCTAACAAAGAAAAATAAACCGCGCCAACCGCTTGAAATAAGACCGTAATAAAGTGCTCTCCCCCTGACGGTGCAAAAACCTCCCCTTTCATCATCGCAGCAATTTCTTCAATTGATATTGTACTAGGTATTCGTAAATAAAAAGCAATATAACTGCTTAGGCCCACGAGTAACAGCAAGGCTTGGTACTTTTCTAGTTGCTTAAGTACCGTTTGGTTTTGGTAAAAAGCACAACCAACCAAAAAGAAAATTCCATAAAAACCATATGACCATAACTCAGGATAAAATTTCTCTGGCGCAGGAAAGGGTGCTATCTGGCTATAAAGCGCAGGGACAATCAGCAAAGGAAACAGGATCAGTAAAAATGGCACAGAAGCCATTTTTTTCATCCACGTGTATTGTAAGAACTTCAGTTTATATAACGCCGCAGCTAATAAACAAAAGCCAAATAAGTTATACAAGAACCATAAGTGAGCAGTGCTTGCAGGTGAATTCTCGATATTATTTTCACTCAATATCGTCAGAATGGGGGGAATATTTTCAACAAACGATACTCCCCACGTAATGGCTGCAATGATTGCTGCAAGTAATATTGGATAAAAAACGATGAAGGGTAATAATATTCGCTTGCATCTGTGTTTAATAAAAGCAGTAAGGCCCCTTTTCTCTAATAACATAAAGGCAAAAAAGCCAGCGATAAGAAAGAATAATGGCATACGGAATAGATGTAAAAAATATACGCTAAAATCAAGAACCACTGATTTCTGAGGATCTGCAACAAACCAAATATTATGCATTAACGGGCTATAAGCAAGTGCCACATGAAAGACAATGCCGATCAACATTGCAGCGGCCCGAAGGTTATCCATGTAATGGAAACGTTGTTCGTTATTTGGGCTAGCTTGCTCTATTGTTGAAACGGTAGCTACTTTAGTTGTCATATTTTAAGTTTTCACACACTGTTAACTCACCTTTTTCGCATAAGACGACTTTTCCATTTCGATGACTTCCACCGTAAAAGAAATATTTTTAAGCTCACTAAAATTTAGCTGCTGTAGAATACTTTTTGCCAACTGTTGTCTTTGTTCTAACGTTCTACCTGATAATATTTTTGCCGTGACATGAACAAAGCTCTTATCGCCCTCTCCTACTTGATAATGGTCAAAAGCAAGCGCGCGTACTTTAATGTGCTCAGCTTCAAATAACTGCGAATTTAGCGCCCCTTGAAAAACACCACCAATAAAGGCGTCAACATGACTAATTAGTTCAGGTTGATTAGCATATTCAATAATACAATGGGGCATTGTCTGGTTACTTCCTAATCATTAAAGATATCGTTTATTATTCAGCAAAACTAATGCTGTAACTACAAGATATTTTGTCGATATCACTCGGTGGATTCATTGTTTTTATAGGGGTAAACTTAATACCTTTACTGTTGTTGCCATGATGGCTTTTTTGAAAAACAGATTTATTAAACATCAAAGGAACTTGCCAACTAGGGTGAGTTAACTCAAGTAGTTTATTATTAATCAACCGCCAACTCCCCTCAATATATTGCGACAAATAGTCTTGTTTCGCTTGGTCCCAAATATCAATTTCGATCATAAACTGGTCATTGCTCTTTAGAAATAACGTTGTGCCATGTTCGCAATCTACAGCACCGTATTCATTTACCGTTGGTAATTTTTCAATAAAGCTTGTTTGAAAATGCTCAACTTCTACCCCCGAAGGTACCAAAAATACCCCGACATTATTTTCAGTAAAGGAATGATTGTTTGCCATTATTAGGCTGGCATTGGAAACCGTAAAACCTGATGCCGATATAACATCCATCAAGCGGGTTAATCTTTGCGGGCTATTAGCACTCGGTGCATAAACAATGGCGTTATCATTAATACTATTCGGAAAATTTTCTTGGTTTACTACAACTGAGAAAATCGACTCATCTAACTGCTTAACTATTGTGTCCGCTTGCTCAGTTGATAAATGTTTAGCATATAAATGCACTTGAGTTTTTGAACTACAAGAAATCACGAATAATAAAAATAACATCATCGCTAGTTTGGATTTCACTGTAATATTCCTTCAACAGGGTTGGTGATAACAAGAGGGTTAATAAATTATCTTTTGGGTTACACTGTTACTTTACAATACTTTAACTAAATCTTTTAATTACTTATAGTTAATGTAGTTGCTAACAAACAATACTTACGTAGGGAAAAGTCATGACAACAGAAAGTGAAATACCAAAAAGTTTTCTCGTGATAAGCATTGCTGCGGTGCTTTGGAATCTACTTGGCTTAATGGCTTTAGTTAGCCATATAATGATGACACCAGAGACGTTTGCAGCGCTTCCTCAAGAAGAACAAGTATTATACAGGAACATGCCTTTTTGGGCGAATTTCTCTTTTGCTATTGCCGTCATTGCTGGCACGGTGGGCTCAGTTGCATTGGTAATGAAAAAGTCAGCAGCAAAACCCTTATTAGTCATTTCATTAGGTGCCGCCTTATTACAAAATGTTCATGCCTTTATTATAAATGACTCGTTTGCTGTTTATGGTAGTGAGGGATTGATTTTACCGGGGTTAGTGATTGGTATTGCTATAATGCTGATAATATTCGCAGATAAAGCTAATAAGAAGGCTTGGCTCAGCTAAAACAACCGAAGCTAAGTTCGACTGAGGGGCTCTTAAGCCCCTTTGATTTATATTATGTATGTTTAGAATTTCGCTTTGATTTTATCGTCATTACTGTACCTATAGCCGCTAATAACACGACAAAAAACAAACCAAGCATCCCAAGTACTTCGTCAACCGTTTTTATTCCCGTCCAGCGCAAATAATGAATGTCATACACACTATTAATAAAATCGGTGTCTTTACCTTGTTGACGAAGGGTCATCTGCTGCCAATTAAGATTGATACGTACTTCTGTACTCGTGGTAATGGCAAGATTGGTAATTGATGCAATATTTCCGTATCGAATGTGTTTATCATTAATGGCATCATTGACCAGTTGTCTAACTTGCTCAGTAGTTGGCTGCTTTAACTCAATAAAAGTTTGTGGAGAAAGTTGTTGCCAACCCTCAGCTGTTTTTACCAATAAATGCTCACCTAATACAGATCTTAACTGCCTGACTTCCAGCCACTGATTTTCAACGGGCAAATTGCTAACTTTGTTTAAAGGATAAAGCTTAACAGGTAACGATTGATAGGCGTCTGAATAACCCGGTTTAATAAAGAAGAATACTCCGGTCACGGCCCAAGCAATAAAAGGCAATAACATTAGTAAGCCTAAATATTTGTGAATTTTCTTCAATGTACACTCCGACTATTTAATACAACCACATCATACATTTTCATAGTAACACATTGATATTAATACCTTTAGAATAGAAACAAAAAAGCCTGCAAATGCAGGCTTTTTAAGCAAACAATTTAACTCTATGACATGTGGACAATCATATTGCTTGGCTCTTCTAAAAAAGACTTCCATAAATTACTAAAGCGAGCAATCGTACCACCGTCAATAATACGGTGATCACCAGACCAACTCACTTGCATAATTGAACGAGCTTCAACTTCACCTTTATCATTAAAGCGAGGTAGTTTCTGCAACTTACCTAAAGCAACAATAGCAGCTTCTGGTTTGTTAATAATTGGTGTAGCAATAGTACCACCAATTGCACCAATGTTTGAGATGGTAATAGTGCCACCTTTTAAGTCTTCACTAGCAACACGTCCAGAGCGAGCTGAGTCAGTTAATCTCATCAGCTCTTTAGCCAAATCAATAATTGTTTTTGTTTGTACTTGTTTAACGTTAGGTACCAACAAGCCAACTTTAGAGTCAACAGCCATGCCGATATTATGATCATCAAAATAAGTTAACTCAGTACAATCTTCGTTTGGTTGTGAATTGATCACCGGAAATTGTTTAAGGGCTAATGACATTGCTTTCATAAAAAACGGCATCATAGTTAATTTAATATCTTGCTTTGCATAAACTTCTTTTAGTTCACTACGCAATTTAATTAAATTAGTCATGTCAATTTCTTCACAGTAAGTAAAGTGAGGAATAGTAGATACTGAATTAACCATGGCTCTTGCCATCGCTGCTTTCACGCCACGAATAGGCTCTGTGCGCTTGCCACCTATAACTGCAACTTCTGCAGCTACCACTGGTTGGCTCGCTTCGCCATCATCACTATTAAAAGCAACAACATCTTCTTTATAAATACGACCTTTTTTACCACTGCCCGGGACTTGGTGAATATTAACGGCTAATTCACGTGCTACTCGACGAACAGCAGGACTTGCCACTGCTTTTTCATTGACAAGTTTATTATCAGATTGAGTGGTTTGTGTAGGTTTACTTGCTGCATTACTTGCTGATTGTTTGGCTGCTACTTTATTACCAGCGGCTGCACAAGATGGTGATGTACTTGGTGTCGTTGCTGCAACTACAGTCCCTTCGCTACTAGCACCTTCAACATTAGCTCTTTCTATCGCAAACAACGGTGCATGTACTTTGGCAATATCGCCTTTGGCATAATGCAATTTAACAACTTTACCTGAATGCATCGCTGGAATTTGCACTAAGGCTTTATCCGTCATTACATCAGCAACAGGTTGATCTTCTTCTATGGTCTCGCCTTCGGTAACCAACCAATCAACTACTTCACATTCAACAATGCCTTCACCTATATCAGGTAAAATAAAGTCTTCAATTATCGTAGCGGATGCAGGGCTTGTGTTAGTGCTCACTTCCACGGCAGCACTATAATTGTTCACAGCAGGCTCA
>Ga0209395_1003668_pt1 | contig 18718 bp, 17 predicted proteins | sample GOMGulsemesocosm_3_FD_184635 | JGI IMG/M metagenome (GOLD analysis project Ga0209395, IMG submission 184635) | Methane-oxidizing microbial communities from mesocosms in the Gulf of Mexico - GOM9D Gulf of Mexico (SPAdes) (version 2) | ecosystem: Environmental > Aquatic > Marine > Cold seeps... | reverse complement strand
TTTTTCATTTTTATCTCAACAGATCAGATCAATACCATACGCGATGCGTTGTTTGAGAATAAGTGTAGTCGATTAGCGGAAATTAACGAGCTGCGAGGCTACAGCTCGTGGATAGAGGAAATCAATCTTTAGAGGGGTCGACGAAATTGAGCACTTGCTCGGAGGCTTCCGGTGCTGCGGATTTTTCTGTCACACGGGTGGCAATTTCATGGGCCAAGCCAGCGACAGGCATTTCGTCCTCATAGCCGCACTCAACACATTCGCGATAGTTGATTTCGTCCTTTTCATACATGACGATTTTGTCCATTTCAGAACAACGAGGGCATACGGCACCGGCAATAAAACGTTTTTTCATGATGATAACCGTCTTATTTATTCAGGAAATCCATGTACTCACGAACCCCTTCCTCAACGGAACGGAATGGCTCACTGTAACCCGCATCACGCAAAGCGGTAATATCCGCCTGAGTGTAGCTTTGGTAACGGCCTTTAAGGTGTTCCGGGAAAGCGATGAAGTGAATATCTCCTTTACCATGCCAATCAACCACAGCTTTGGCAACATCCAAGAATGGCTGCGCACGGCCGGTGCCAAGATTGAAGATGCCGGAAACTTGCGGGTTTTGTAGCAGCCACAGCTTGGCTTTTACCGCGTCCCCCACATAAATAAAGTCACGTAGCTGGCCGCCATTTTCATAACCATCGCAGCCTTCAAACAGTTTTACTTCACCATTTTCTTTGATTTGGTCATTCAAGTGGAATGCCACGCTGGCCATCGAGCCTTTGTGTCCTTCACGTGGACCATAGACGTTGAAATAACGCAGTCCGACTACCTGGCTGTGAATTTGATCTTCGTGGCGACGCACATACTGATCAAACAAGAATTTAGAATAGCCATAAACATTGAGTGGCTGCTCGTTTTCACGCTGCTCAGCGAACTCAGTGTTACCACCGTAAACAGCTGCGCTGGAGGCGTAAATCATCGGGATTTGCTTGGCGATACAGTAGTGGAAAACCTTTTTACTGTATTCGTAGTTGTTTTCCATCATGAACTGGCCATCCCACTCGGTAGTGGCCGAACAGGCGCCCAAGTGCACAATAGCTTCAATGTTGTCGGGCAACATGTCGCATTCAAGACGCTCAAGGAAGATGTGCTTATCTAGGTAATCAGCAATTTCACAATCGGCAATATTTACAAATTTAGTGCCATCTGTGAGGTCATCAACCACCATCACATCTGTACGGCCCTGCTCATTCAGGCCCTTCACCAAGTTACTGCCAATAAATCCTGCGCCACCGGTTACAACGATCATCAAACTTTCCTCAAACATATTTTATTGCGACGAATTCTAGCACAAACCTGCCTGACAAGGCTTTATGTCAGGCAGGCTGTAGAAAACCGATTACTAATCAGTACGGCTAGTCACTTCCAACAAATGATAACCAAACTGGGTTTTAACCGGACCTTGAACAGTATTCAAAGGTGCGCTGAAAACCACTTCATCAAACTCACGAACCATTTGGCCCGGACCAAACTCACCTAAGTCGCCACCACGGCCGCCTGAAGGGCAGGAAGAGTGCTTCTTAGCCATTTCGCCAAAATCTGCACCATTTTCAATTTCAGCTTTGATTTCCGCACACTTTTCTTCTGTATCAACTAACAGATGTCTTGCACTTGCTTTGCTCATAACGTCTTTCCTTTATTAATAATGCTACTTTTAAATTTTACTGATGGGTGCATGCCCCATCAAGAGAGACCACTATGTCGTAGTAGCGGCTCAACACTGGGTTCACGTCCTCTGAAGGCAACAAACAACTCCATCGGCTCACGTGACCCACCCTTTTGCAGGATATTTTCCAGAAATGCACGCCCCGTTTCCGGGTCAAAAATACCCTTTTCCTCAAACTTTGAAAACGCATCAGCCGATAACACCTCGGCCCACTTGTAGCTGTAATAACCCGCCGCGTAACCACCGGCAAAGATATGACTAAAACCATGCTGGAAACGGTTGTAAGTCACCACCGGCACCACTGCGACCTGTTCACGCACCTCATCCAATACAGACTGAACAAAACCTTCTGTGTCTGGTTGGTATTCAAGATGAATACGGAAATCAAACAGTGAAAACTCAAGCTGTCGCACCATTTGCATGGCTGCCTGAAAATTACGTGCCGCCAGTAATTTATCCAGCATTTCCTGTGGCAACGGTTCACCCGTTTCGAAGTGGCTGGAAATCAGTGCAATGCCTTCCGGCTGCCAGCACCAGTTTTCCATAAACTGACTGGGTAACTCGACAGCATCCCAGGGCACACCATTAATACCAGAAACCGCACCTACATCGATTTGGGTCAGCATATGATGCAAACCATGACCAAATTCATGGAACAACGTCGTCACTTCATCATGCGTTAACAGTGCAGGCTTGTCGCCAACAGGTCCATTGAAGTTACAGGTCAAATAAGCAACAGGCAATTGAATACCGTTTTCCGCCAGTCGACGCACTCGGCACTCATCCATCCAGGCGCCACCGCGTTTATCCGCGCGCGCATAAAGATCAAGATAGAAACGGCCAATCGCCTTCCCATCCTGGGATATTTCATAAAAACGCACATCATCGTGCCAGCTATCCACCTGCTCAACGGTGTGAATTTCAATACCGTACAAGCGCTGCACCACATCAAACATACCCCCGATGACTTGATCCACCGGGAACCAGGGGCGTAATTCTTCCTGCGAAATCGCATAGCGGTGCTGGCGTAGCTTTTCGCCGTAATAACCGACATCCCACGGGTTCAGCTCGGACACTCCGAAGTTATCCCGAGCATATGCCTGTAACTCAGCAAACTCCTGTTGTGCCTGAGGGCGGGCTTTATCCGCCAAGTCCTGCAAAAACAGCATTACCTGCTCAGGTTTATCCGCCATTTTGGTCGCAAGTGAATAGCCCGCATAATTTTCAAAACCCAGCAAAACCGCCAGTTCGTGACGCAGCGCCAGAATCTCACCGATCAATGGGCTATTGTCCCACTCCCCTGCGTTGGGGCCCTGTTCCGATGCACGTGTTACAAAGGCTTCGTATACCACTTCACGCAGCGCCGCATTTTCGCAATAGGTCACAATGGGGAAATAAGAGGGAAACTCCAACGTGAGCAAATACCCTTTTTGTTCTTTAGCTTCTGCTGCCTGCGCCATAGCTGCCAACGAAGATTCAGGCACACCCGCCAACTCTTCGGCATGACTAATCAGCTTGGTCCAGCCCTGAGTGGCATCCAGTACATTTTCTGCAAATTTGCTGGTCAATTCAGACAAACGTTTTTTAATATCGCCATAACGCTGCTTTTTATCCGTGGTCAACGCCACGCCAGCTAGACGAAAATCACGCAGCGCATTTTCGATGCTTTTCTGCTGCGCTTGATTCAGTTCTGAAAAACTCGCGCTATCGGCAATCACCTGATAAGCCTGATAAAGCTCGGGGCTTTGGCCCATTTCGGTGCCATATTCACTCAACAACGGCAAACAGGCATTGTAGGCTTCGCGCAAGGCATCACTGTTCACCACAGAATTCATGTGGCTAACCGGCGACCAAGCTTGATTTAGGCGGTCATCCAATGCTTCTATAGGTTCTATCAAGCTGTTCCAACCCGGCTCCTCAACATCTGCCAGCAATTGCTTTATTTGCTGACGATTTTCAGCGAGCATCTGCTCAATCGCGGGTTGAACATGCTCAGGCTTAATTGCTGAAAAAGAAGGCAGTTCAACGGACTGCAACAGCGGGTTCGACATAGGGTGAATTTTCCGTTTAGACCAAAGTATGAGTAAGGCAACCGCAAAAACCGTGGTTTCCACAGGTGCCCTTGCGCTACACTCTAGGTATATTCCGTTAAAACTCACTAATTCAAGGCCGGAGAACATTTAATCTCATGACAGTACGCACATTTCAGGGGATTGCCCCAACAATTGGTAACAATGTCTACATTGACCCTCATGCCCTCGTAATTGGCGACGTTAAACTCGGGGATAACACCTCCGTCTGGCCAATGACTGTTATCCGCGGTGATGTTAATAAGATTCGTATCGGCAATCGCACTAACATTCAGGACGGCTGCGTACTGCATGTCACTCACGCAGGCGATAGCAACCCTGGCCATGCCCTAAATATTGGTAATGATGTGACCGTCGGTCACCGAGTCACACTGCACGGCTGCACCGTTCAGGATCGGGTACTCGTCGGCATGAACGCCACCATTATGGATGGAGCAGTAATTGAGTCAGACGTGGTGGTTGGCGCTGGCAGCTTAGTCTCACCAGGCAAGGTACTGGAAAGTGGCTATCTGTATCTAGGCAGCCCCGCCAAAAGAGTTCGCCCCCTGACTGATTTTGAGCGCGCCTTTTTCTCCAACAGTGCGCAGCACTACGCCACACTCAAAAATCAGTATCTGATTGATCAGATGCATGACGGCTAGTCGTCACCAGCGACCTCCCCCTGCAGAGTAATGACAATACGGCGGGCACCACCATAATCGCGGTGCTCGCCTAAATAAATGCCCTGCCAAATTCCCAAATTAAAACGCCCATTGCTAATCGGCACGGTCACGCTACAACCCATCAAAGAGCTTTTAATATGCGCAGGCATATCATCTGCGCCTTCCAACGTGTGACGGTAGTATGGCGCATTTTCCGGCACCATTTTATTGATATGTGATTCGAAATCCTGCCGCACAGTGGGGTCGGCATTTTCGTTTATCGTGAGCGAAGCCGAAGTATGCTGAATAAAAAGGTGTGCTAAACCGACATTAAAATTCGCCAATGCTGGCAATTGAGCTTCGATCTCACCTGTTATCAGATGAAAACCACGTGACTTGGCTTTGAGCGTGACGGTCTTTTGAAACCACATAACTAATTACGCGTTAACTAAGTTGCGCGCGTAACTGAGCAATAACCGTCGCCGTATCCGGGCGCACATGCCGCCACATAAAAAAGGATTCCGCCGCCTGCTCCACCAGCATACCCAGGCCATCCATCGTTTTCACCGCACCCTGTTGATGTGCCCAAGTATTAAAAACTGTTTCTTCGGCACCGTACATCATGTCGTAACACCAGGCACCACCGGCCAAAATGCCATCGGGCAACGGCGGCAAATCACCCTGCAAACTGGCAGCTGTACCATTGATTACCAAATCAAATTTTTGCCCTGCTAACGCTTCAAAGCCACAAGCGGATACCTTACCCAAATCAGCAAACTCATCAGCCAATGTTTGCGCCTTGCTAACGGTACGGTTGGCAATCACTAGTGACTTTGGCTTTTCCTCCAAAATTATAGCCAACACTCCGCGTACAGCACCACCAGCACCCAGTACTAACACGCGTTTTTTGGCCAGCGTACCGCCATGGTTCTGCAAAATATCCCGAACCAGGCCAACACCATCCGTGTTATCTCCGTAAATTTTATCATCCTTGCCCTGCATCAACGTATTAACAGAACCCGCACGTTGAGCACGCTTACTCAGCACGTCAGTCAACTGCCAGGCGTCCAGCTTAAAGGGCACCGTAACATTCAGCCCCTTACCGCCCGCATCAAAAAAGGCGCGCGCCTGCTCAGCGAATGAATCCAACTCAAACAACTTAGCTTCGTAGCTCAGATCTTGTCCGGTCTGTTCAGCAAAAGCCATGTGAATAGCGGGAGATTTACTATGGCCAATAGGGTTGCCGACAACGGCGTATAAATCGGTCACTATAATATCCACTTTTTCGGTTGCAGGAAGGTGTCGTAAAGCTCGGCCTCAGCGGTACCTGGCTCGGGCTGCCAATTATAATCCCAGTGTACGATAGGCGGCAGTGACATCAGAATCGACTCAATACGCCCGCCGGTCTGCAAACCAAACAACGTGCCACGATCATACACCAGGTTAAACTCCACATAACGGCCACGGCGATAACATTGGAATTTACGCTCGCGTTCACCGAATTCGATATCTTTGCGTTTGTTAATAATGGGGCGATAGGCTGAAACATAGCTATCTGCGACGGAGCGTACAAAAGCAAAACAAGTTTCAAAGTCCCACAGGTTCAAATCATCGAAGAACAGGCCGCCAACACCACGAGGCTCGTTGCGGTGCTTAATGAAAAAGTATTCATCACACCAGTTGGCGTACTGGCGATAAAGGTCTTCGCCGAAGGGACCGCAGGCGTCTTTGCACACCTTATGCCAATCGCGAACATCCTCTTCAAAACCATAATAGGGAGTTAAATCCAGCCCACCGCCAAACCACCATACCGGATCTTCACCTTCTTTTTCAGCAACAAACAGACGGAAATTAGCATGAGAGGTGGGGGCATAAGGATTCTTAGGGTGAATCACCAACGACACGCCCATTGCCTGAAAACTTCGACCAGCCAATTCAGGACGAACAGCCGTCGCCGAAGCTGGCAGGGTTTTACCGTATACGTGGGAGAAGTTAACACCGCCCTTTTCTATCACAGCGCCATCGGCAATGACGCGGGTGCGGCCACCGCCACCCTCTTCGCGCTGCCAGCTTTCTTCGACAAAACGTGCCCGACCATCCTCCTGCTCAAGCGCCTGACAAATATTGTCCTGTAATTGCAGCAGATAAGCCTTAACGGCCTGAATATCCGATTGGTTCACAGTATCCCCCTGAATCCAAAGCGACGGGCGCAACCAAGCATGCGTCCGAAATTATCGGCACATGGTAGCAAAATTCAGGACTTTGTAGATATGGCGGCGGCTATAAAAGCACTGCTGTAAAACTATTCAGCACCCAGCACGTAGTATTTAATGTCTTTAAGAATTTGGGAGGTAATCCCAGCATCATCAGCTTTCAAGTAATTTTCCAATTGTGTTGCGCTGTTAATCAATAAACCAAACTGGCTAGTAGTACCTTTAATCTGGTACGTATAACTCTAAACTCAGTTTCTGATTGAAATAATTACGCATGGAATAAATACCAATATTCGCGGCAAAGTTTGCCCTGCATATCTAACGCAATGGCTGACCAGTAACAAGGTCGACAATGGGGGAAGGCTCGGCAGCGTCACCCAAAGCACCCGGCAAAATAAAGGCTACCTCATCTGAAAAATAGTTCTCCACCTGCTCCGCTGTCAACGCCTCTGGCTGACCAGACAGATTGGCTGATGTAGAAACCAGCGGTCCACCAAAAGCGAGACAAAGCGCTTGTACAGTGGGGTGGGCACTCACTCGCAGAGCAATACCAGAATGATCCCCCCTTAACCATTTGGGTACGGTATCGGGCGCGGGGACAATCCAGGTTCGGAAACCTGGCCAGCTGGCCTGTAGTTGCTGATATTGATCAGGGCTTAGCTGAGACAGGTAGGGCGAAAATTGCTCAATAGTTGCAGCCACCAAAATCAGGCCTTTTTCCATCGGACGCTGTTTGAGCTTCAACAATTTTCTCACCGCCAATTCATTCTGCGGATCACAACCCAGCCCCCACACAGCTTCCGTCGGGTAGGCAATTACCTCATCATTACGCAGGACGTTTATGGCTTTTTCTAAAGAAGTGTTGGTCATTTTATAGCCGGTTAAATTATTACTGCTGCGAAAACTACCCCAGCCGCCCCCGGCATGCAAGTGAAGAGCCCTTAGCTCTCAAACCGAATAAGCATTACTTTTTCTGTGCTATAAAAACCCGCACAAAACCACACTCAGTATTTTCGACTTGGCCAAGCAATAACAACTGAGTCAACACCGCTGACAGTTCCGTAATGACTAACTCTGTTCGCTCTACCAGCGCATCCATTGATACCGTATCAAAACCCATTTTTTCCAAAACCAGTTGCTGAATTCCGTCCAGCGAAATCACTTCTTCATTTGCCGAACCAGTTTCACTCATCAATGGCAACGGCAACTGCAGGTTCAATTCCTCACGAATATCCTCTGCACTTTCAACCAGTTTGGCGCCATCACGAATCAGACGATGACAGCCCCTGGCAACCGGGTTATGGATCGAACCAGGAATTGCGAACACTTCACGGTTTTGCTCCAGCGCAAAACGCGCAGTAATCAATGAGCCACTTTTAATAGCTGCTTCTACCACCAGCACTCCTAAGCTTAAGCCACTGATAATCCGATTTCGTTGGGGGAAATTATGTGCTTTGGGCGCCTGCCCCAAAGGAAATTCCGTCACCAATGCACCCCGCTGACGAATTTGCAGAGCCAGATCCCGGTGCTGCTTTGGATAAATTTTATCAATACCCGTTGCCATCACAGCAATGGTCGGAAAACCTGCGGCAAGCGTTCCTCCATGACTTGCGCCATCAATACCAACCGCCAGACCGCTGGTAATCAATAAACCATTTCGGCTTATCTCTGCAGCAAATTGCTTTGCCAATTGCCTACCATCAAAGCTCGGCGATCGACTACCCACCATAGCGAGCTGGGGTTTATTAAGAAGTCCTGCATTACCTGCCACAAATAACAACAATGGAGGTTGCGCAATTTCAGCTAGAGCCTCGGGATAATTGGCGTGACCAATATAAAGAATATGATGATCATCGGCAGCCGCGCGCCAGGCTAATGCTTTTGAAATCCGTTCATGAATAAGATTGCCGGAATGATGCCCCCGATAATCAACAATAGCTTTCAAAGCCTGAGGGCTAACACCACACCCTTTTAACTGCTGATGACTAGCCGCTAAAATATCCGTGGGCGTTTGAAAAACTTGAAGTAATTTATGCGCACGTTGAAGGGAAAGTTGTGGCGCACAAAAAAGGGCCAACCATGGCCCTAATTCATCATCCTGATGTCGTTCCATAAACAGCATCCTTGCATATTATTACCGGCATCCTGCCGGGCGTTATTATCCAACGTTATGGGTTTTTCAATGTGTCCCCAACAGCCAGTGGACGCTGTGCTTTAAGCACCAACGCATAGCTCATTTTTTCAAAGGTACGGAACACCATCAAAATACCGGCACGCTCTGGTGGCAGTTGTACCAGTTCATTTTTAACACGATCTGTCACCATACCGCTGTTATGGTAAATCGCCATCACATTACCCACTTCGATGCTCTCACGCTGGCCACGGTTAATGGCGACCACATCATAGGGACCAACTTGGCTAACACCACCCAGCACCGAAATAATTTTACCGTTTGTTTCACCGACAGGTGAACTAGGGAAAAAGGTAGGAATAACCCTTTCCTCTTCAGTCGGCAACAAACGATCCTTAGCGAGGATTTCATTGTCACTGGAGTTCAAACGCACAGTAGAAATGTCCGCATCCTTAGCGAGAATTTTTCCTAAACCAACCTCCAGCGCTTCCACACCCAGTACTTCACCAGTATCAGGGTCAACGTAGGCTTGCCCCGGATGGTAAACACCGTAGGACGCATATTTAGTCAGTTGATCACCGTCGTTATCACGCGCATACAGAGTATCACCAGCACCTGAAACAATGCGGCCTTCATGACCGGAAATCACATAGGGCGCCTGATCAAGTGTCTCTTGATCTGTTACTCTGCTACTTTTCAGGAAGGGTCTAATCGAATCCAAAGGAATTGCTGGAATCACAGTATCAATAGGCTCAATACGTAATTCCGGCGACAGTTTCACCGTACGATCGCCGGGACCACGGGCCAACGTCAAGCGAGGCTGCCCATCGATATACACCAAACTGATCACATCACCCGGATAGATCAGGTGAGGATTGGCAATTTGTGGGTTAACATGCCAAATCTCAGGCCATAACCAAGGCGTGCGAAGAAAGGTTTCAGAGATGTCCCATAGGGTATCTCCTTGAACAACAACGTGTCGATCGGGGTGATCGAGTCGCAATGGGCTTTCATCATCATGGTTAGCAGCATGTACGCAAAACGTCATCAACATGAAACTAACCAACCCGAAAAGCGCTTTCCTCATGGCTTGATTCCTTACAAATACGGGTAGTTAAATACCGAACACATGTTCTGTATAATAGAACAAATTTTTCTATGTGCCTCTAAATATAGTTTTATAATCCATATTTAGCTAAGATTTTTGCCGCACTCTTTTTATTAGAGTTTTTATTGCAGCAAATAGACTTAGCGTGATGTGCTTTTCCGGAGTTTAATTGTAGTCCTATGGCTTTACTTACTATCCTCGAATTTCCCGACCCACGCCTGCGCAATGAAGCCCTTCCTATTAATGAAGTGAACGACAGCGTTCGAAAGCTGGCGGATGATATGCTGGAAACCATGTACGATGCGCCTGGCATTGGTTTAGCTGCAACACAGGTGAATGTACAAAAGCGTATTGTTGTTATTGATGTGTCGGAAGATAAAAGCCAACCACTGGTTTTTATTAACCCGGAAATTGAAGTTATCGGCGATGGCTTTGAGGAAATGGATGAAGGCTGCCTGTCCGTTCCCGGTTTCTACGAAACCGTACAACGCCCGGACCATATCAAGGTGCGCGCCCTGGATCGTAACGGCGAAGCCTTTGAACTGGAAGACGATGATATGCTTGCCGTGTGTATCCAGCATGAGATTGATCACCTGGATGGAAAGCTGTTTGTTGACTATCTGTCGCCTCTAAAACGGCAGCGAATCCGTAAAAAGCTGGAAAAAATTCACCGCCAGCGCGCTTAACCCTACTAATAGCATACTATTTCAACAGGAAACCCTTTGAATGGCGCCTTCTTCTCCTGCCGCTCCATTACGCATTGTCTTTGCCGGCACACCTGATTTTGCAGCCAGCAGTCTGGCTGCTTTATTAACGAGCTCTCATCAGGTCGTTGGTGTTTACACGCAGCCTGACCGCCCCGCTGGCCGGGGTCGAAAATTGGCTGCCAGCCCCGTAAAGCAATTAGCTGAGCAACATGACATCCCGGTTTTCCAACCACTCAGCCTGAAAAACCATGCTGAACAGGAAATTCTGAAATCGCTGAATGCCGACCTCATGGTGGTGGTTGCCTATGGCCTAATTTTGCCTCCTCTCGTGCTTAGCATTCCAAAACTTGGCTGTATTAATGTACACGCCTCTTTGTTACCCCGCTGGCGCGGAGCAGCGCCTATTCAGCGTGCAGTTTTAGCGGGGGACGAGGAATCCGGCGTAACCATTATGCAAATGGATGCCGGACTTGATACTGGCGACATGTTGCTCAAGAAAAGCTGTCCGATCAACAAAGATGACACTGGCAGCAGCCTACATGACCGCCTGGCCGAACTAGGTGCTCAATGTTTGCTGGAAACGCTGGCCAATTTACCGTCATTACAACAACAGGCCACGCCTCAAAATCACGACGAGGCCAATTATGCCCACAAACTGGATAAAGCGCAGGCCAAGATTAATTGGCGACAAAGCGCGCTGGAAATTGAACACCTGGTCCGCGCCTTTAACAGTTGGCCCGTAGCCTTTAGTGAGCTGGATGAAAAACGTGTTCGCATCTGGCAGGCCAAAGCCTATGATCAGCAACATAATGTTGAACCTGGCACCATTATCACCGGCAGCCCTGAAGGCGTTGTAATTGGCTGCGGAGAAGGTGTGTTAAAGCTGGAAACAGTGCAATTGCCAGGCGCCAAAGCGTTGCCAATTACCGCTGTGCTTAATGCTAAACAGGATCTATTCAGCACCGGCAAACAGTTCTCGTGAGTAAACACCTAAACCTTCGCGCCCATGCAACGCGGTTATTAACCAGCGTCGTCAAAAACCAACTGTCACTTGCCAGCTTACTGCCCTATCAGCCCGACAGTTTATCGGTACAGGATCAGGCATTGTTACAGGAGCTGTGTTTTGGTGTTTGTCGCTGGTATCAACGCCTCAGCGCGCAAATTGATATGCTTTTGGATAAACCTCTAAAAGCCAAAGATACTGACGTTAAAATTTTATTATTGCTGGGCCTCTACCAGCTGGAATTTACGCGTATTCCTTCCCATGCAGCCATCAGCGAGACCGTACAGGCCTGCAAACAATTAAAAAAAGCCTCTGCCAGCGGCCTGATTAATGCCATTTTACGTCGTAGCCAGCGTGAAAAAGAAAGCATGCTAGATAGTCTGAATAAAAAAACAGATTATCTTTATTCTCATCCCTACTGGCTGATTAAACGCCTGAAACAGGCTTGGCCTGAACATTGGCAAGACATTTGTGCCGCCAACAATGAACGCGCCCCGATGTCACTCAGGGTTAACGCTCAACGCAACAGCCGCGACAATTACCTACAACAGCTCAGCGATGCTGGAATCAAAGCCAACAGTTGCCCCTACAGCGATTACGGCATTAGCCTTGAGAAGCCCGCCAACGTCGAAACCTTACCCGGCTTTGGTGATGGCTTGTGCAGCGTTCAGGATGAAGCCGCGCAACTCGCGGCCACTTTATTACAGCTAGAACCCGGCCAGCATGTGCTGGACGCCTGCGCGGCCCCTGGCGGAAAAACCTGTCATTTGTTGGAGCTGGAACCACAACTGGCCAGCCTCACCGCACTAGAACTTGATGCCGAGCGCGCCAAACGCATCCACCAAAATCTTAATCGCTTACAGCTCAACGCCAACGTTATTGAAGGTGATGCGAGTCAGCCTGATCAATGGTGGGATAAACAAAGCTATGACCGCATTTTGCTGGACGCGCCCTGCTCCGCGACTGGCGTCATACGTCGCCATCCAGATATTAAATTATTACGCCGTGATGAAGATATCGCCGCATTAGCAGAACTACAGCTTCAGATTCTCCATGCGCTATGGTCTCTGCTAAAGCCGCATGGCATACTGCTGTACGCAACCTGCTCGGTACTTCCAGACGAAAACGAACAGGTTATCGCTGCTTTTCTGGAGCAACAGGGTGATGCTGAAATTCTGCCTATTGAGGCGACTTGGGGCATCACAGGTGATGCGGGACGACAGCTGTTTCCGCAGTTACAGGGGCACGATGGTTTTTATTATGCGCGCATTCAAAAACGAGCTGCAAAGTCTTAACAATTAGCATTCAGGCCCAATGAAAATAATAATTCTCGGCGCCGGTCAAGTTGGCACCACCGTAGCAGAAACGTTGGCTAGCGAAGCCAACGACATCACCGTTGTTGATGACAACCAAAAAAAGCTGGATGCTCTCAAGGATCGTCTCGATATTCGTACGATTCATGGTAGCGCCTCTTTTCCCAGCGTGTTGGAACAGGCTGGTGCAGAAGATGCTGACTTGCTGATCGCACTCACTAGTAGCGATGAGACCAACATGGTTGCCTGTCAGGTAGCCTACACGCTGTTTCATACGCCCCACAAAATTGCTCGAGTACGCTCTCCCGAGTACCTGGAACGCGGAAAACTCTTTGACCGCAAAGCCGTGCCTATTGATGAAATCATCAGTCCGCATCAGGAAGTAACCAATCACATCAACCGCCTGATCCATCATCCGACGGCATTACAAGTTGTAAACTTCTCCAACTCATTGGTGCAACTTGTCGGCGTTAAAGCGGTGACCGGAGGCCCATTAGTAGGTCACGCCCTATCCACACTGCGCCAGCATATTCCCTCAGTTGATACGCGTGTTGCGGCTATCTATCGTCAAAACCGCTCCATAACCCCCGAAGCACACACTGTTATTGAAGCTGGTGATGAAGTATTTTTCATCGCAGCGAAGGATGATATTCGCTATGTAATGAGCGAATTACGCACCATTGAGAAGCACTATAAATCCATCATGATTATCGGTGGCGGCAATATTGGCGCACGTCTGGCAAGCGTGCTGGAAGATGACTACCAGGTAAAACTGGTTGAAAGAAATCCCGAGCGTTGTCAGCAGTTATCCGTTGAGCTGGATAAAGCCATCGTACTACAAGGCAATGCTGCCGATGATGAACTGCTACTGGATGAAAACATTCAGAAGGTCGATATGTTCTGCGCCCTGACCAACAGTGATGAAGTGAATATCATGGCCTCGCTGATGGCTAAACGTTTAGGCGCGGCCAAGGTGATGACACTAATTAATAACCCCGCTTATGTTGACCTGATGGAAGATGGCGAAATTGATATCACTATTTCGCCCCAGCAAATTACTGTCAGTCGTCTGTTGCGTCATGTCCGTCAGGGCGACATTGTTAACGTGTATTCTCTGCGCCGAGGCGCTGCCGAAGCTATCGAAGTAATCGCCCGAGGTGATCAACGTTCATCCAAAGTTGTTGGTAGAGCGCTCGAAGATATCCCGTTACCAAAGGGCACAACCATTGGCGCTGTGGTACGCAACAATCAGGTCATTATTGCTCACCATGACGTTGTTATTGAAAGTCAGGATCATATTATCCTGTTCCTAATCGATAAAACAAAGGTCAACGAGGTTGAGCGTCTATTCCAGGTAGGCCTGGGCTTCTTTTAAACCTATTAATAATACTTAATAACAAAAGACTGCAACTTAATGCATTTTACCGTCATATTGCGCATTCTTGGCATACTGCTGATGATTTTCAGCCTAACCATGGCAATTCCGATTTTACTTGCCTGGGCCCTGGATGAATCCGCCATCAACGCCTTCCTGGCAGCGCTCTCTATCACCTTTGCGAGCGGCATGATCATCTGGATGCCAGTGCAGCACGTCCGCCACGAATTACGTACCCGCGACGGCTTTATTGTGGTGGCCTTGTTCTGGACAGTATTAAGCCTATTCGGTGCATTACCCTTCTATTTAAGCGAAGATTTGCAGCTCAGCGCTGTCGACGCCATTTTTGAGTCGGTCTCCGGCCTAACCACCACCGGTGCGACCGTTATTACCAGCATTGACCTGCTGCCCAAATCCATTCTTTATTATCGCCAGCAACTGCAGTGGATGGGTGGCATGGGTATTATCGTTTTAGCCGTTGCCATCCTGCCCATGCTAGGCATTGGTGGCATGCAGTTGTACCGCGCAGAAACACCGGGCCCCGTTAAAGACACCAAGCTTACGCCACGTATTACCGAAACAGCCAAGGCCCTCTGGTATATTTATGCTGGCCTCACCGTCATGTGCATGCTCGCCTACTGGGCAGCGGGTATGACCTTTTTTGACGCACTCGCGCACAGCTTTTCAACCATCGCCATCGGCGGATTTTCCACCCATGACGCCAGCTTTGGCTATTTTGACAGCGCGCTGATCGAAGGCATCGGCATCTTCTTCATGATTTTGTCCGGCGCTAACTTTGGCCTCCACTTTGTTGCCTGGCAAAGCCGTGGTATTCGCCACTACCTTGCCGATCCGGAATTTCGTTTTTATATCAGTCTGCTGGTGATTATCAGCGCCGTCACCTGCGCAGTTTTAATTGCCACTGACAGCTACGAACCATTAGCCGCAGTACGCGCGGCACTTTTTGAAGTAGTTTCCATTGCCACCACTACGGGTTTTGCCACCGCTGATTTCGCGCACTGGCCCAACATGCTGCCCTTTCTGCTGTTTTTAACGGCCTTCGTCGGGGGCTGTGCAGGTTCAACCGGCGGTGGCATGAAGGTGATTCGAATCCTACTGCTATCCAAACAGGGTATTCGTGAGGTAAAACGCTTGATTCACCCAAATGGCGTGTTTTCCATTAAGTTTGGTCAACAGGCGGTGCCCGATAAAGTGGTTGGCGCAATCTGGGGGTTTTTCTCGGTTTACCTGCTGGCCTTTGTTTTTATGTTGATCGCACTACTGGCAACTGGTTTAGATCAGGTTACCGCCTGGTCAGCCGTTGGCGCCACACTGAACAACCTGGGCCCAGGGCTCGGCGAAGTGTCTGCCAATTACAGCAGCATAAACGACCCAGCCAAGTGCGTTTTAAGCCTTTCAATGCTTTTGGGCCGCCTCGAAGTATTTACCTTTATCGTGCTGTTATCCCCCATGTTTTGGCGCCGCTAGCAAGTTGTTCAAACACTCAGCCTTTCAGCGGCAGTGCTGCCTCGACAAAACCATAGCCACATCACTAAACCTTAAAGCCAATTAAGCCTAAAAATTTTTGGAAAACTCACTGTCAGTGTATACTTACGCGTTTTGTGCGGGTAGTAGCTTTGTGAAGCCCGAGAAGATTCGTAACAAGTCCTAACTGGGCGAAACAGGTGAAATTTTGGCGACAAATAAGGTGTTAACCTTTCAGGGTTTAATTCAGACACTGCAAAGCTTTTGGGCTGAGCAGGGCTGCGTGGTTCTTCAACCTCTTGACATGGAAGTAGGTGCGGGCACGTTCCACCCAGCCACATTCTTGCGTGCCATTGGCCCGGAAAACTGGCGTGCTGCATACGTGCAAGCCTGCCGTCGCCCTACCGATGGTCGCTATGGTGAAAATCCTAATCGCCTGCAACACTATTACCAGTTTCAGACTTTGCTGAAACCATCCCCTGACAACATGCAAGAGCTATACCTGAATTCGCTGGAAAAACTGGGCATTGATACCCGCGTCCACGACATTCGTTTTGTTGAAGATAACTGGGAATCACCCACGTTGGGTGCCTGGGGGCTAGGCTGGGAAGTCTGGCTAAATGGTATGGAGGTCAGCCAGTTCACCTATTTCCAACAGGTTGGCGGATTAGAGTGTTTTCCTGTTGCCGGTGAAATCACCTACGGCCTGGAACGCATTGCCATGTATTTACAGGGCGTTGACAGTATTTACGACCTGGTTTGGACTGAAGGCCCTGATGGCCCAGTTACCTATGGTGATGTTTTTCATCAGAATGAAGTTGAGATGTCGACCTATAACTTCAAACACGCCAATGTCGAAAAACTGTTTGAGCACTTCGATTACTGTGAAAGCGAATGCCAGAAATTAATCGAACAAAGTCTGCCACTGCCAGCCTATGAGCTTGTATTAAAAGCCTCACATGCATTTAACCTGCTGGATGCCCGTCAGGCTATTTCTGTAACCGAACGTCAGCGCTTCATTTTGCGCGTTCGCACCCTGGCTCGCGCCGTGGCAGAAACCTATTTTGAAGCCCGTAAAGCGTTAGGGTTTCCCCTTGCAGATGAAGCAATTCGCGCCGAATATGTAAGCGCTCACTTACAGGAAGAAGCATAAATCATGAGCACTCAAGATTTTTTAGTTGAACTTGGTACAGAAGAGTTACCACCCAAGGCGCTGCCCGGTTTAGCTGCTGCCTTTTTAAAAGGTATTGAAGACGGCCTTAAGACTGAGAACATCGCCTATCAGTCAACCAAAGTCTTTGCGGCACCACGTCGCCTGGCTGTACAGATCACAGCCCTTCAGGAACGCCAGGATGATATTGCCACTGAACTTTTTGGCCCACCGGTAAAAGCTGCTTTTGATGCCGATGGTAATGCCACTAAAGCTGCCGAAGGCTTTGCACGTAAGTGCGGCACGACCGTTGATCAACTGGAACACCAGGACACCGACAAAGGTCTAAAACTAGCTTTCCGTTCGGTCACCCCGGGTAAAGACAGCACAGCTTTGCTGCCGACGATTGTTCAACAATCCCTATCCAAACTGCCCATCCCCAAACGTATGCGCTGGGGAAGCTCACGCATTGAGTTTATCCGCCCGGTTCACTGGCTGGTTATGCTGATGGGCGAGCAGGTTATTGATTGCGAAATCCTGGGCAAAAAATCTAGCCAATTAAGTTATGGCCACCGCTTCCATCACAATGAAGCTATTGCTATTACGGCGCCATCTGCCTACGAAATCACTCTGCATGAGACTGGTCATGTTATTGCTCATTTCGCCAAACGTCGTGAATTAGTACGCCAACAGGTCGAGCAGGTCGCCATTGATAATAACGGCATTGCTGTCATCGATCCTGAGCTGCTTGATGAAGTAACCGCTCTCGTTGAATGGCCTCAAGCTTTGCTGGGCGGGTTTGATAAGGACTTCCTGCGTTTGCCTGAGCAAGCACTGATTTCCTCCATGAAAGAGCATCAGAAGTATTTCCACGTTACCGATAGCAACGGCACCATGCTGCCCAGTTTCATTACTGTCAGTAACATTGAAAGTACTGATCCTGCACAGATCGTCTCCGGTAATGAACGTGTGATTCGCCCACGTCTTGCTGATGCAGCTTTCTTCTACGATACCGACCGCGAATCAGCACTTTCAACACGCCTTGAGCCGCTTAAACAAGTTGTTTTCCAGACTAAACTGGGCACCGTTTATGGAAAAGCTGAACGTATTTCCAAGCTTGCTGGCAAGATCGCCACATTAATCGGTTCTAATGCTGGCCACGCTGAACGTGCTGGTTTGTTATCTAAAGCTGACCTGCTCACTAGTATGGTGAAAGAATTCCCGGATCTGCAGGGTACCATCGGTGCTGAATACGCACGTAACGATGGTGAAGATGACGCCGTGTCACAAGCTATTTTCGAACAGTATTTACCGCGTTTTTCTGGTGATGATTTGCCCGACAGCCTAACCGGCTGCGCTGTTTCTATCGCCGACAAACTCGACACCATGTGCGGCTTATTTGCTATTAATCAGCCACCCACCGGTGACAAAGACCCCTTTGCAATTCGTCGTGCTGCGTTGGGTATCCTTCGCATCATGGTTGAAAAGAAACTGGATCTTGATCTATTGCAGCTTATTGAGCTGGCACTGGGTGGGCAAAAAGTTGACGTTGATGCTGAAACCAGCAACGCTGTATTCGAGTTTGTACTACAACGTTTCCGTGCTTGGTTTCAGGATGAAAACATCCCAGCAAGTATCTTCCTTGCTGTGCAAGCACGCCGTCCATCACGACCTCTAGACTTCCAGCAACGGGTTTACGCAGTGAATAATTTTGCGGCACTGGAAAACGCAGAAGCCTTGGCTGCGGCGAACAAACGTGTTTCAAATATTTTGGC
>Ga0209395_1003665_pt1 | contig 18727 bp, 9 predicted proteins | sample GOMGulsemesocosm_3_FD_184635 | JGI IMG/M metagenome (GOLD analysis project Ga0209395, IMG submission 184635) | Methane-oxidizing microbial communities from mesocosms in the Gulf of Mexico - GOM9D Gulf of Mexico (SPAdes) (version 2) | ecosystem: Environmental > Aquatic > Marine > Cold seeps... | reverse complement strand
GCTTTTTAGCAAAAAAAAACGACCAATAAATTGGCCGCTTCTTTAATTTTTATTTATTTTAAACTGACTTTCTTCGCAATCGGAAACCAAATAAAGCTAGGATAAATAATAATAAAGTACTTGGCTCCGGCACTTCAGTATGTGGAGTAACTTCTGCTTTAGCTAAAGAACAACGACTCCAACGGGCATTTTGCATATTAATTGTATTACTAATAAATTGCCCACACCCCTGAGCATTATCCATAGTAATGCTGGTATCTTCTCCTTTATTGTCCCAAACAGACTCTTTATCTTTTAATAGTTTACCACTATGCCCCTTAGGGTTAAAATCGGTAAAGTCCCATAAGCCAATTCCGCCTAGGATGACATTGCTCAAATTAAATATTTCATTAGTGCCTTTATAGGCATCTTGATAAAAAATAGCCCCTAACTCACCATTGCCTAATTTCTCAAGATTTTCTGTTCCGTCACTTAACATAACGGAAGTATTAGAAAAGTCGTAATGTGTTCCGTCAGCCATACGAAATATAGCAGTTAAACCACTTAAACTCTCTATGATCCAATTCACATTATTTAGTTGGAAGTAACCACCATTTGAAGCGTTCAAATCTAAATCAATTACAACGTAGTCTTTATTTTCCCCGTCAGTCTGACTATTTAAACCATCAATTGAAGTTGTGACACTTCCCATGCTACCTTTATCGAACTTACTAATATCAGACATAGTCCAAGTTACATCACTCTTAAGGCCTAGAATCCAATCACGTTGTTGAGCTAAGTCATTAATCAAACCATTGGCACCAGAAAAATCAACACCTTTAGTAGCTCCGTTTCCGATTTTATATTTTAGAGCGTTATTTGGAGCTGATTCTTCGAAGAAAGCTGTGTTATCTTCGGCGCAATCCTTACCACGAGTACTTGCACATAAAATGCCACTATTAGCAGTTCTATCTTTTGCATTAACATCTGAATCTGAAGAATTAACTTTGGCTTTCTTACCAATTAAAGCAACATTACCACTGTAATCTTTTCCTTCGAGGGCATCTTTATTGGCAGCAGAAATATTAAATCCCTTGCCAACTAAACTTAAGCCACCATCATATCCTTTGCCGTCAGATCTTTTAAATTTCCCCAATATTTGATTACTTCCAGGTGTACCATCAGAAATAAATTCTTGGTTTGCACCTATTTCAACATTCGACATAAAAAAGTGATCTTGCTTACCACCACTTTGGCCTCCCGTAGCAACAACAAGGTAATGCTCGGTATTACTGGTTGTTGTTCCTGCAAGTACAGATTGGCTTAGTCCAGCAATAAGTATTCCCGCTAATGCAAGTGTAATTTTGGTTATTTTCATGTCAGCCATTTACTTTTCCTTAGTAGCCTTACTGCCATCATTAAAGGTATTAAATAAAATGAGTGCAAGAAATATACCTCTCACATAATGCTCTGTTTTTGTTTTTCTTTTTTTTACAGATTATTCTTAAAAAACAAATATGTAAAAAAACCTGACACATTTTGAATTGCATTTATTGTCTTTACATGCATTATTTGTACTAAGTAACTCATCTAAACTAATTCCAATGTTGTGTTGTAGTGATAAGTGTAAGCAGCTATATGGACTTTCTATTATTCCATAATTTACTTTTACCTAGAGTTATAAGGGAATTGTTCGTGCAATGTACTATTGTAAATATGCACTGGCAGAGCAATTAATAAAAAATATAAGGAGTTTTGATGCTAGGTTTAGAATTCATTAATAGTGAAACTAATTTATCCTTAGCTATGAGTAGCCAATATGATTATTTGGTGGTATTTGGCTCTTATATCGTAGCTTGGATTGGCGCTTACGCTGGGCTTTCTACCGTGCCAGCGATTAGGCTGGTTGAAACCAATAAAGCAAAAATTGCCTGGAAGTTAACTGGTGCTATAGCAATGGGCGCAGCTATTTGGTCGATGCACTTTGTTGGCATGTTAGCTCTATATTTACCTGTCAATGTTGAGCACCATATCGGATTAACCGCTTTATCTATTGTTCCTGCCATCATTGCCAGCTATTTTGCCTTATTTTTTATAGAAAGAGACCATTATCTCCATTCTCATCTAATTTATGCGGGTGTTTTATTAGGGGCTGGTATTGGCACCATGCATTATATTGGTATGGAGGCAATGCAAGGAGAATTCACTTTAGTCTATGAACCTATCACCTTTTTACTTTCGATTTTAGTCGCGGTCATCTTAGCTATTTTTGCGTTAAGTGCAGGGGAATTTAAGCGCCATGGCCAAGAAAAAGAGAGCAATAGACTCATTATCTCTGCCGCTTTAGTCGGTGCCGCAATCACGGGCATGCACTACATGGGAATGCAAGCCTCTTACTTTTTAGCAAATAACAGTGAGACCATGGGGCAACATACAGCTCATGGTTCATCCCACGGCTCGATGTTACTGATTTTGATTGTCTCGACAGTATTATTATCAACGCTTGCTGTTGTCTCTACTATTATTTACAAAATGTTCATCAAGCTGCATAAGGCTAAAAACGAAGCCGAGTCATCGGCAATCGCTAAATCTGAATTTTTAGCGAGTATGAGTCATGAAATACGCACACCTATGAATGGTGTACTTGGTATGCTCGACCTTTTAGTTAAAACAGATCTGAACGACGATCAACAATACAAAGCAAAAGTAGCCCATTCAAGTGCCAAGTCATTATTAAGCTTAATCAACGATATTTTGGACTTTTCTAAAATTGATGCCGGTAAGCTTGATTTAGAGTTATTACATTTTGATTTGCGCAGCATGTTAGTTGAATGTGCTGATAGCTTAGCGTTGAAAGCGGAGGAAAAAGGCCTAGAACTCATTTTAGATGTAATTCATATCGAGCATTCAATGGTTCAAGGCGACCCCTGCAGAATTAGGCAAATTATCACTAACTTAGTTTCTAATGCGATTAAGTTTACCGATAACGGCAGTGTGACCATCAGAGCACAACTGAAAGAAGCTGAAGGTAATGAGTTAATACTTTCTTGCTCAGTAGATGATAATGGTATTGGCATTGCACAAGAGGCACAAAGTAAATTGTTTCAACTGTTTACTCAAGTCGACTCATCGACAACACGAAAGTATGGCGGTACAGGTTTGGGTTTGTCCATTGTTAAACAATTATGTCAGTTAATGCATGGTGACGTTTCAGTTACCAGTATTCTAGGTGAAGGAAGTTGTTTTAAATTTCATATACGCTTATCTTCCAGTGAACAGTCAAAGCATATTGTGCCATCAATTGATGTTAGCAAATTATCTTTATTGGTTATCGATGATAACCCTATCAATCGCGAAGTATTAAGGGGGCAGTTGGAGCATTGGGGAGGCAATGTTACTGAGGCGTCGGGCGCAGCAACCACTCTGGATATACTTAAGGAGCGAATAGATCAAAAGAAAACTTTATTTGATATTGCTTTTGTCGATATGCAAATGCCAATAATGGATGGAGCTGATTTAGCTAGAAAAATTAGAGCGATCCCACAATATGACAGCATGTCACTAGTGATGATGACATCTATGATGCAAAAAGATGACAAAGAGTTTTTTGCTAACTTAGGTTTTTGTGGTTACTTTTCCAAACCTGTTGCCAGTGCTGACATTTTAGATGCAATTGCCGTTATTCAAAACAAAGTTGAATCATCAGAGCAAAGTTCACCGTTGATCACTACCCAATATTTAGCAACATTAAGTCATGAAGAAAATAAAGTTAATCATCCGAAAGAAGCCGTAGATAAACCGAAAAAAGTAGAAACATCACCAGTTGTCGATCACGCTATTTGGCCAAAAAACACTAAAATATTATTGGTTGAAGATAACCGTATTAATATCGTAGTTGCCACCTTGAAACTGAAAGAAATGGGCCTTAGCGTTGAAGTTGCATGTAATGGCCAAGAAGCACTATCTACATTGAAATTGTCATCTGGTGACACTCCATTCACTTTAATATTAATGGATTGCCAAATGCCAATGATGGACGGTTACGAAACAACTAAGCAGATAAGAGCAGGTAAAGCAGGGGAGTGTTACCAAAATATTCCAATTATTGCGATGACAGCAAATGCAATGAAGGGGGATAAAGAAAAATGTCTAAACTCAGGTATGAATGATTACTTACCTAAACCAATTAACAGTGAAGAATTAAAAGGGCGACTAAAACAGTGGTTAGAGTGCACTAAAGAAGTCATGTAGTTACAGTCGTTGTTTAAGGAATAATTATTGGCTGAGGCGACTGATGTTATCCAGGAGTCATAGGCTGAGCTATTCGTTTTAAATAAATGAAAATTCAATATGACTGTAGAACAATTCGACCCGCAAGCACCTAAAAAAAGCAGTAATTCAGATTAAAGCCAAATAACGACCTTAGAAATTCAAGCTAAAATGATTGAAGAGTAACATCAAGCTCTTTCTGATTCAGCTAATGTAAACAAAGAGTCAAATGGCGCGAAAGTCTTAATTCACATATTTCAATAACGCTCCATAACTTCTTCAATGGCACACTGCTGTAGGTTTTGATAGGTCTGCTAGCTTCAAGCTTAGACAATAAAAAGCATGAATATCATTAAAGTGTTCTCTAGAGAACAGAACCTAAATTAACACCTTGTTACACTTCGCGGCCTTTATTTTACAAGTATTGGAAAAACTTACATTAAGGTAAATAATTGATTTAAATGATAACCAATCAGGTAACTGCTTGCTTTATCTCGAGCGTTAAGTGTGACGATAATATAAGAGGATTAAAGAGAGTGTTAAAACGGAAGTATAATATCAATGGGCCAGCATTTAAGAAAATTTTGAAATCAAACCATATTCAACCATCAGTTTTCGCTTTTCAGGCAAAAATAGAGCTAACTAAAGTTAAAAATGCACTTGAATCGAAAGACTCAGTTCCTAAGGATTATCTTAGTAAACTTGAGGAATTATTTCATGTTAGTGATAAGTGTTAGTTGCATTGGAACAAGTTGCTATCAATTAATACCATTAAGGTGCTCTCATTATTATAAGGTTTTTTAATGATATATTTTCACAAAGATTTTTTGTCACCAGCGATTGAAAATAAATTCCCCTCAAATACGCCGTTTTGGAAAAGTGGGGTTTATGTTTTTACGATAGGGCTTCTTTACTTTCTCAGTGTAAAATTTTCTACCTTATTTTTTACCATTCCAAGCTTGAATATAAGTGCCTTTTGGCCCCCTAATGCCATATTTGTAGCATTTCTATTAGCGAGCCCTAAACCTTTATGGAAATACATTTTTTCAGTTGTATTTTTAGCCAATTATTTAGGAAACATCCTTTCAGGTACAGGTATATCATTGAGCATTGGTTTTGCTGTAGCGAATATCATTGAAGGGGGGACAATTGCTTATTTTATGTGTAAGAGGAATAAGCCAAATGTAGTTTTTATTGGCTTTAAAAACTTCTATTATTTTATATTAATCATACTAACAGGTTCCTTTTTAGGTGCAAGTGCAGGAGCGGTTAACCTCTCAATATCATATGGTTTTGATCAATTTTGGAGTGTTTTTAGAGGCTGGTTTTCAGCGGATGCACTTGGCAATATTCTAATGCTTACTGTTATTTTGTCATTAAATGATAAAAAAGTTTTACATAAGAAAATAACGTTAGAACATATGTTAAGCGCAGTAGTCTTATTTGTTACATCGATAGCTTTATCAATACTCATCTATTCTCAAGAGGGGGAAAATAACATAATTCCACTTAATTATATGGTCTTTCCATTAGTCATCTGGGCTGCTATACAGTTTAAAGTTAAAGGGGCTGCTCTTGTTACTCTTCTTATCATATTTATAGCGCATTGGTATACCATGCATGGGCAAGGGCCATTTAACGTATACGGTATCACCATTCAAGATCACATCTTCTGGTTACAATGTTATTGTGCTGTTTTGTTCCTTACAGCAATCTCTTTAGCTTTGCTTGTTTCTGAACGGTATAAAGTGACCAAAAGTTTGAAAGTAAATAAAATGTTAATTGACGAAACGTCTAAGGGCATAATTGTTTGTCATCTTGATATCCCAGACAATAAACATTCTTTTCGTATTATAGCCATTAATGATGCGGCCGAAAATTTAGCACCTAATTGTACTGATAGCATGTTAGGTAAATACTTGAACGAAGTCTTTGATAAGACGTTCGATGACGAATTACTTGGTATTTATCATCATTGGATTAAATCGGGCCAAGGACGAATGAGACATGCCGACTTTCTTCCTGAAAGTGAAGTTGATACGAAGAAAAGTATATTTAAGTGCAATGCTATCTATGTAGGAGAAGGTTGTATTGGTATTTTATATGAAGATATAACCGAAGCATTACAAGAAGAAGAGCACCATAGGCAATCAACTAAAATGGAAGCATTAGGTACCTTAGCTGGCGGGGTTGCTCACGACTTTAATAATATATTAGGGCTGATAATAGGGTATTCAGGTTTAGGAAAGGAAAGTTCTTCACAAAATAGTAAAGAGTTGCATTATTTTGATGAAATATCCTTAGCTGGGAATAGAGGGGCAAATTTAGTAAAAAAAATTATCACTTTTAGTCGAATGGAACCCGTAACATTAAGGCCCATTAGCTTAGCAAAAGCGCTAAATGAGTCACTTGATATGATTAGACCCTCTATAGCCGCTAATATTAAAATTCAGCGGGATATATCTGAGGATGACGACTATGTAATGGCAGATGAAACGGATATATATCAAATCGTGTTAAACCTATGCATAAATGCAAGCCATGCGTTTGAGCAAGATGGGGGAGTCATAAATATTCGTCTAAATAAAGTGCTACTAGATGAGAGGCTAGGAAGAACGCTACAAATAAATGATAAACCTTACTTAAAGTTGGATATTAGTGATAATGGCTGTGGTATGCCTGATGACGTTGTGAAAAAAGTATTTGATCCTTTTTTCACGACTAAAAAGCAGGGTAAAGGGACTGGTCTTGGCCTATCAATGATTTACGGGATCATTAAAAACTATCAAGGTGAAATTACTTTAATAAGTGAAGTAGGAAGGGGAACTACGTTTTCTATATTGCTTCCGACAACAGAATACTTTGAACCTGCATCACTTAATAAAGCTGCTAAATCACATGAGGGTTATGGTCACTTGTTAATTGTGGAGGATGAACCATCGTTAGCTAATTTACATAAAAACTTTTTAACAAGCGAAGGCTATACAGTAACTATATGTCAAGATGGTTTAGCAGCACTGAATATATTCAAAATGTCCCCTGAAAAATATAGTTTAGTCTTTACTGATCAAGAAATGCCGAATATGAATGGTAAGGAACTAAGCATAGAGCTACTGAAAATTAAAAGTAATATCCCTATTATTATGGCGACAGGTTTTAGTGATGCTAATGCTGAAAAAGAAGCGCTGAACTTAGGTATTCAAAAGTACTTCTTAAAACCTATTGATTTAAGGCTACTAAATAAGACTATCAGTGAGCTATTATCTTCTAAAACTTAACTTAGGTTAAGTTTATTCATTTGAGTGATACATAGTGTCAGACTATCTATATTTGAGTTTAACCTGATGTTAACGATACTACATTTATTGTGTTTCTACCCGACTCTTTGGCTTTATATAAGGCGTCATCTGCAGTTTTATAGATCATTTCAGTCGTTGATTTCTTCGAATTATCTATAAGCACTAAACCAAATGACGCTGTTACATAGTCTGATGCAGAATTACCCGAGTGTTCGATCTTTGCATCTTGTATAGCCTTTCTAAGTTTATCGATAAACGAATAAGCAGTTTCATTATCAATATCACTTGTGATAATACAAAACTCTTCACCACCAACTCTAAATGCAAATTCATTTGCTCTTTGAGTTGATTTTTGCATGATTCTTGCAATTTCAATGAGCACTTTATCACCCTTGTCATGGCCATAGGTATCGTTAAATTGCTTAAAATGGTCAACATCAACCATGGCGAATACCAGTCTATAATTATTTCTTTTTGCTCTATTTAATTCATCTACAAAGACTTTTTCAAAATGCCTCCTATTATAAAGACCCGTCATTACATCCGTTGTAGATAGTATTTCTAGCTCTGCTACTTTTTCAGATAACTCAGTGTTGAGTTTTTTAATTAAATTCTTAGATTTTTTAAGTTGATGGCTCCAGGTAATAGTAATTATTAATACTATTAAAAAAAAGCAGCCTAACTTGATGATTAATTCATAGTCTATTTTTTGGGTAAACTCTACAACTGACCACTTACTCATTACTTTATTAACGTCTTGGGCAGCGAGGTTATGTATTAATTTATTTAAAATACTCAGTAAAAGTACCTTATCTTTCTTTACGAAAAAAGAAACCTCCATATTAACGGAGGTACTTCCAACAATAGTTAGATTATTGAGCCCCTTTTGAGAAATATAATAAGTGGCTGCGGTAGCAGAAGCCAAAAAGGCGTCATACTTTTTCTCTGAAACGCCTAATAAACCTTGTTGAATACTTTTGACATAAAAAAAACTTATCTTAGAGTAGTTTTTCTCTAACTTCTTTACATAGCCGTAGCTTTCGACCACAGCAATTTTTTTGTTTTTAAGGTTACTAAGCTGAGGAATGTAGTCATTGTTATTTGTCATAATAATAACTACAGGACTGGTTAGGTAGGTATCGGTAGGTGTAAATTGTTTTTGTAAAGCCGGATCAAGGGGGTCGCTTGTTAATATGTCTACACTTTGTGACATAGCTAATTTAAGGGAATCTTGCCAACTATCACTTTTTAAGTTTTTTATACGTAGGTTTATTTCAGTATTGGTATTACTTCCTAATAGTTGAATTATTTCAGGAATAATGCCGATATGTTCATATTCACTATTGTATGCTTCATAAGGTAGCCAATTGGGATCTGATACATAGGTTAATATATCATGTTGTTGCAGGTACTCCTTTTCTTTATCAGTCAACATTACATTACCCCCAGCATAGAGCGGCAATGCATAAATTAATAATATTATAAAACACAAAGGAAAACTAATTTTCATAAGAATATTATAGACTCTTTTCAAGGTATTAAATTTAGACAAAATCGCTTTTAAATATCCAGTTATGCATATAGAGAATATTGAAACGCACTCATAAATAACTGTTATGCTAGTATTAATACAATAGTATCTTTTCAGCCCTGAGCATAAATAACTTAAAAATAAATGGAGTTTATGAGTGTCAAATAAAGTTACTGTCGATGACATCATTTGGCCGTGTGAACTAAGTTCATCGTTAAAAGAAAGTTTACTTTCAATAGGGAGTGTTAAACATGGAATTACCTCTCTAGGTGGAACCCCAATGCAGCCTTATAGTAATGATATTTGTTATCTTTTTGAGGGCATTGCAATACTTAATAGCTATTCATCTGATACATCGACAACAATTGGTGGCGTCATAGGTCCACAAAGCTGGTTTGGTGTTGGTGGTATGGATGAATTATCTCGTCCTGATTTTAGTAGCGAAGAAGTCGCTCCAGTAGTGCTAATCGCATTTCCTCATAAGTTATTATTAAAGCTGGCTGAAGAAGAGAGTGAAGTGTACAAATTTTTATTTCACATAGCTCAGTCGCTACTTAAGAAGTGGACACAGGCAGCTGTAACGTCGATACATAATAAAGAAATGCGTATTGTTTTTGCCTTACTGGAGTTACTTGTGCTTCAGCCTAAAAAAGGTGATGAATTTCCCGGTATAAAAATTTCTCAACAACAATTCTCTTTTCTTTCAGGTATTTCTAGGCCCCGTGTTAATGAAGTTTTAAAAGCATTGGAAACAGCCGAAGAAATTGAAATAACGCGAGGATGCTTGCGTATTGTTAACTTGCCGAAGCTAGCTGCTCGCTTGAACAACCTTAACGTTAGCATACGTGATCCTCGAATATTTATTAAATAATATCAGTCGCATTAACTTTTTACGATAGAAAGTTATGCAACGGTTTCCATTATTATTTGCTCTAATTGATTAATGTTAAATGGTTTCCTCAAATAATTTGCAAAACCTATTTCTTGACACTTTTCTTTTGTTCCACTTACTGAATCAGCTGTAATGGCAATAATTAATGGCTTCTCATTCACGTTGCTACTCATGAGTTTTGTAACAAACTCGAAACCATCCATATTTGGCATATGGCAATCTGAAAGCACAACATCATACTGCTTTTTCAGGCATTTCTCATAAGCAATCAGCCCGTCACTAGCAACATCTGCTGTTATACCAAGTTGTTTCAATTGTCCGACGATTACTTTTTGATTGACAGGATGATCTTCAGCGACTAATACCTTTAATGCTAAGTCATTAAGTGAACTCATTTTACTTTCTTTAAGTGTTGAATTATTACAGATAGAAGAAACCGTATTTGTTGGTTTAATTTTAGGGAGAGGTAGAGACAAAACAAATGTAGAACCTAGGCCTAACGCTGACTGCACTGATATTTTACCGGACATTATATTTGCTAACTCGTAACAAATACTCAAACCTAGCCCAGAGCCGTCGTATGATCTTGTGCTGTTGTTTTCTGCTTGAATGAAAGGTTGAAATAGTCCATCTTTTTTCTCTTTACTAATTCCAAGCCCGGTATCACTGACACATATTTCAATTTCTTGCGCGTTATTTTCAGGCCCTTGATGACTCACATTTGACGTGTCTGCTTCAATAGAGGTAATAGCTTTAATGGCGAAGGTAATTTTCCCTTGTGTGGTAAACTTTACCGCATTGCTCATTAAATTATCTATGGCTTGGGTAAGTCTTGCAGGGTCTGCCAACAGAAGTGGAGAAATTGACTCGTCATAACAAGTAGAAAAACATATGCCTTTGTCTGTTATTTGTTGTTGATATTCTTTGACTACGTCATTAAAAATATCACGCAGTTGAGTTGGCGCTTCTTTTAGCGTTAACTGCTGTTTATCGAGTAAAGAAAAATCTAATAAATCATTAAACAACCTTAACAAATGTTTTGAAGATGAATTAAGTGTTGCTAATAAATCTTTTTGCTCGTCATTAATTGTAGTAAACTCGAACGCTTCAATCATGCCTAATATACCATTGAATGGTGTACGAATTTCATGACTCATTTTGGCAAGAAAATCACCTTTAGCAGTAACGGCAACTTTTGCTTGTTTAGTACGCTCTACGACTGTGTTCTCTAAGTTTCCATTAGCATGTTTAAGTTGATTATTTAATGCATTTACCTTGAGTTTATGGTTAATTAAGCGAGTACCATGCACTGTCATTAAGCTATAAATGTAGATGAGTAGGCAGATAAAAATAGCCGACAATATACGAATAAAATTGACTCCTTCTTCGCTACTCGATATTGCCTCACTTAAATCAATTTCAGTGACTAAACCAAATTCTAGTTCGGGTAACCAAAGCCAATTACCAATAACTTCGACGCCACGATAATCGAGGTAAGCATCTAGTTGTTGATCTGAGCCATTTTGTTTTAGTTGAGAGGCTATTGATGAGTATTTATCATTTACCACTCTCTTAGGGCTATTTTCAAAACTCGTAAAACGACTTGGATTGAGCATCTCGCCTGACTTATTAATAAGATAGGTTTCACCTGAAACCCCTGTTCGTGCTTGCTTCATTAAAGGCAGTAACGTAGATAACGGATCGTAAGTTAACACCATAGCGGCAACAATATTATTATCATCGTCATAAATAGGTGAGCTTACTAACAAATTAGTATTTTTTGTTTCCTTGTCGGTATGGTTTATAAGGCCGTCATACTTATAGTGAGGAAAGTGAAACTGTGGTTGGCCTTGGAAAGTCAAAGAAAGCAGGTTCACTTTCTTTTCTAAGTCAATTGTCCAATGATTTTGTTTGTCATAGCTTGATGATAATATTTTAATTTGAGGAGAAATGATCGAAAATCCGACATATTCTCTATGTTTTATTGCATTTGAGAATAATTTTTTTATATTATTCTTTGCGATGAGTATTTGTTCTGGATTATTATTTTTTTCAGCGTTGATCAATTCTAGTGTTTGTTGGCGAACACTGGCATCGTCTGATGCTAAAAATACATCAGTTTTAACCATTTTACTCCAAGCAATAAGTGCTTGCTCTGTTGTTTTCAATAATGAATGTATGTCTCTACCGGTTGATAGTTTTGCCTGAAACTCCATTTTATATTGAAAATAAAATTGCAGCGCGATAATGAGTGCAAGGGGTATAACCATCATAAATGCGACTTTAGGTTTAAGTAGTGAAACCATTATACGATTACCTCTTTGTTGCTAATTTCATTACACCATTGCATTGCTTCTTTCGCTAAAATCTCTAGCCCTGTTCCTAGGCTTGAAATAAGTTCAGCGAGTTTTTCTGTGCTTTCTTGGTCTGAAAATTCTTCAATTTTTTCCGCTACGTTAGCTAATTCATCAGCACCAAGGTATCTAATAGCACTTTTTATCTTATGGCCTATATCCTTAACCTTAGGCAATTGGGATTGTTGGTTCGCCATAAGCAAGTCATTGAAATCTGAAGTATTGGCTAAGTACGCCTCTAAAATTTCAAACGTTAACTCAAGATCTTCACCGGTAAGGCCTAAAACACTCTTGCGATTAAGGTGTTGTGCGGTTTTCAAAGGGCTATTTTCTGCTGTAGATGAAGTGTTTAGTACACCTTCTGGTGTGCTTGAACTGCTTTGTGGAACAATGACAGCTTCTTGAGTCACCGTCGGTTTCTCTATTGATAATTCAGTGGCTGCAATTTTAAGCTTTGCTTTTATACTACTAACAGGGCAAGGCTTGGTTAGATAATCATCAAAGCCTGCACCCATACAGTTTTGTACAGCCCCATCTAGGGCATCGGCGGTAATAGCAATTATTCTTGGTTTATTGCCTTGGCGCTCTGTCGATATTTTCTTCGCTAATTCAAAACCATCCATTTCAGGCATATGACAGTCAGATAAAATAATGTCGTAATCACCTTGTTGATACATTTCATAGGCGATTAAGCCATTTTTGGCACAGTCACAGTTAAAGCCTAATTGCTTTAACTGACCTGAAATCACTTTGCGGTTTACCGGATTATCTTCAGCTAACAGTATTTTTAGCGCTGGTAAGGTATCGTTATTCATTTCATTTTGTAGCGTAGCGCTGAACATATTAAGCCCCGTTTTTGGCTGATCTTTGCTTGGGGGTAATGGAATACTTATTGTGAATAAAGTGCCTACGTTGATAATTGAGGAGACTGATATATTGCCTGCCATTGCGTCAATTATCTCTTTACAAATGCTCAAGCCTAGCCCAGTGCCACCAAACTTGCGGGTAGTATCTTGTTCAGCTTGCACAAAAGGGGTAAATAAACTGTCTATTTTACTTTCGGGAATACCTATGCCGCTGTCTTTTATTTCAATAATAATATCGTGCAAGTTATCGTTATGTGGTGAGGATTGCGGTAATTGTTTGATAGAAACTTCTATGAAGCCCTGCTCAGTGAACTTGATTGAGTTAGAGATTAAATTATTCAGTACTTGTAAAAGCCGAGTAGGATCACCTAAATAGTTGTCTTTAATTGATTCGTCTATATTGATGATAAGCTTTAAGCCACGAGACTCAGCTTTATATCGGAAATTGTCCATTGCGGCATTTGATAGCTCTTCTAAATTTATTGATGTTGACTCTAGCGTAAGCTTACCCGCATCCATTTTGGAAAAATCTAGGATGTCGTTGAGTAGAGTCATTAGGCTTTTCGCCGAACTATTTAGCGTACTAAGTAAATCACTTTGGTCAGGCCTTAGTCGAGTAAAACTTATTGCTTCTGCCATACCGAGTACACCATTCATAGGTGTTCGAATTTCATGACTCATTCGCGCCAAAAAGTCTGTTTTAGCTCGAGCTGACTGCTCAGCTTCACTTCTCGCTTTTTTTGCTTCTGCTAAGGCGAGTTCTATTTGATGCGTGTATTTTACATCAATCAATTTCTGGCGATAGCGAGACAAGATGTATAGTGCAATAGTAACAATAATGACTGCTGCAATGATTATGACCCAATCAATCAATTCCTGATAACGATGGTCATCAGCCTGTACGATAAAGGTCTTTGCTAGCCATTTATTTTTGATATTCATCGCTTCTTCATTATTAATTAAACTTAAACCTAAATCCAAAATATCTATTAAGGTGCTATTTGAATGTGCGCTTGCCATTCTAAAAAAATAATTTTTATCCAGATCTTTACTTATGTGCATATACAAAGAATTGAGCTGTAAGCTTTTTGCTAAATATTGCGCGTTAGATAGGTTGCCAACATAGGCGTCGGCTTGATTATTGTTGATTGCTCGCAATGCGTCTTCTGGTCTAGAAACATAAACAAGTTGTGCACTTGGTACTTTTTTCTTAATTATGGTTGAATTTAAGTAACCCTTAATTACGGCAATCCTTTTATTGGCAAGTGCCTTTAATGATTTTATTTTGTCATCATGTCTACTTATTATCGCTAGTTGTGATTCACCAACGGGCTTGGTAAAGGACAAATACTTACTTCGCTCTTCCGTTTTAGACATCATTGGATAAAAGTCAATTTGTTGTTTTTTAAGTGCATTTAATGCTTGGTCAAACGAAGTAAAATCGACAGGGGTGAAAGTGATGCCAATTCGTTTACTGATTAATGCCTTTTTATCCGTAATTAAGCCACCGAGTAAACCATTTTCAATAACTTGATAGGGTGGATACCCTTTCCCGACAATACCGTAAGTAACAACTGGGTTATCGATAAGGTACTCTTGTTGTTCTATCGATATTTGAGATAAATAATTTCCTAACAAAATTTCGAAGGAGGCTTTTGCTCCTTCATCATATATTTGCATCCCTGCTTCAGCCGAGTAACGGTCGAATTTTCTGATACCTTCATTAAAAGCGAGGGCTTGTTTGCGTTTATTTTTGGCAAACACTGCTCGAATCAAAGTAGGATTATATTGCTTTTTAGTACGCTGGTAATGTTGAAAATTTTTGGTTTTCTCGAAGATATCTGGGCTTATGGAGTATATATAATCATAGGTTACCTGTTGAGCTAGAATCTTGCTAAGGTCGGTGTCAAAGGTTACTTGCATCGTTTGTTGATCAGCAAAAATATCATTTATATAAAACGGACCATGTATGGCTAATGAAGTTGATTGTGTATTTTTTTCTTTACTTATATTGCTCTTAAGTTGATAGATAATCCCTTGTTCTTTAACTATCGGTAAAGAAAAGTAGTATTTGTTTTTATATTGTTCTTCATACTGGCCGATAGCGATAACATCTATATCGCCATTTTCTAATGCCAAAAGAGCTTCTTTATAATTAAGCGTAATAAAATGTGGCTGAATGTTGTATTGCAGGGCCCATTTTTTCCATAACGGTACCAACATACCGTGAATGTGTTTATTTTCTGTTGATAAAATTTTTGGGAGTGCAATATTTAATGGCTCTAACTCATGAGGTATCGATGATTTTACATTTACTTCTGTTTCGCTCGCCAAAATTTGAGCCGAAAAGCTCAGTACGCCAAGTAAAAAACACGTATAAGTAGCTATTGTTTTTATTACCAAAAAGACATTTTTTGTGCACTTGAATAAATTCATCAATTTTCACCCACTTTGAAATTGGCAGTATTTTACGATTAAAAAACAAACAACTCTGTTCTTTAGGGAACAGACGTATTTAAAGTGTCTGGTTAAAATATGCGCTATTGAATCTATGCACTTTACTAATTCAGTCGGTAATTTTAGAAAGTGTTGTTTGAGAATTGAGGGTAAATATATTGAATAACGTTGCTAGAATGTTTGAACGATCAAGGCCAGTTTTAATCATTGATGACTGTACTATATATCGTACTGCATCCAGAGGTATGCTGTTAAAGCTAGGCTTTAGTTCCGAGCAAATTTTAGTAGCCAAAGATGCTATTTCAGCGCTAAAAATCGTAAAACATAATTCAGTGCAGTTAATTTTATGCGATTACAATTTAGGTGATAACAAAAATGGTCATCAGCTCTTAGATGAAATGGTCAATTGCCAGATGCTATCAGCAGATTGCGTCATTATCATTATTACAGGCGACTCATCAGCAAGTGTAGTACGTGGATTTTATGAGTTAAAGTCAGACGGATATCTTGTGAAACCACTAAATTACGCGACATTTAAAGAACGTTTACCTAAGTTTTCTAGAAAAAAGCGTGTATTAGCGGATATGTTGACAACGTTTGCTAGCGGTGAATTTACTGAAACGATAACTAAAGCTGACGAGAGCATTAGTAATGCTGAAAAGCTTTCATATGGTGCTCAACTTTTAAAAGCAAAAGCGTTAATTCAGCTCAATAAGTGTGATGAAGCAAAAAACATCTTAATTGGTATTCAAGGCAAACCAGTACGAGCGGAAATACAAATTGAATTTGCACGTTTAGAGTTGAATCAAAAGCAATATAAATCATGTTTGGCAACATTGTTACCCTTTGAAAAAGATCCTATCCATTGTACTGAAGTCTTGTTGCTTACAGCCCAGTGTTACCTAGCACAACAGCAGTTATCTGTAGCGCTCGAGAAAATGACTGAAATTATAGAAATTTCACCGAGAAATATAGAGAATTATATTTTCTCCTCACATATAGCAATGGCGATGTTTGACGTTAAGTCCGCTTATGACACTTTAGACACTGCATTAAGCCAGTCACGTCACTCGTACCGAGAAACCTTACTATTGCACCAAATGGTTGCTCAATTAAATTTAAATGTTATTCAATTTACAGATGATGAAAACGGAGACTTACTTTCACGCTTTATTAATCGATATAAACATTGGCGTAGTTATTATTCTAGAAAAGACTATAAGCCGTTCGAACTACTACTGAAAGCGAGAGTACATGTTACCAAAGGTAACATTCTCAAAGGTAAAGAATTGTTGAATGAATACTTGCAATGGCAAGATGAAGAATATAGCCCTTCGGTATATGAATTGATAGAACTTGCCAAAGTTTATTTAATGCTACATGACACGGAAAAATACCAAGCCACTATCAGTAGAGTGAACACTTGTTTAATGCAAGTAGATACATATAAACAACAAACATTAATGCTCTATTTAAATCATTGGCAAAGCAAGTTAGAGCAGGTAAGGGATGAAGTTAGCAGAATAAAGAAACGATGCCTTTCATACATAAAAATTAAAGAGTTTGAGCAGGCGGTTAAATTAATTATTTCTGCTTTAGAGCTTGATAGTTCAGATATTAGCACAGCAAAATTGACAATTATTTGCTTGTCTAGAGCATGGCCTTTGGGCTGGAGTAAAAAATCGGTCATAAAGTTGGTGATACGGTGTCGGGAAATATTGAAAGACACACCCGTCATTCAAACGGATGAATATCGAGTCGCGAGCAAGTTACTTTCTAAGCAATTACAAGTAAAAGAAGCCTCTTATGAATTAGATAAGGTGATTTAGTCATGTTCGATTTGTTATGCATTAAAAGTTTTATACGAACTGAAGAGGTTTTACGTGCTGAATAATATCCTTATTGTTGAAGATGATATCTTTCAACAAAAATTGATTTCAAAAATGTTGTCAACATTAACATTAGCTAAGATAACGACGGCGACTAATGGACAAGAAGCGTTATATAAGCTTGATGATATAGATGAGCCTGAACTCATCCTATGCGATTTGAATATGCCAGGTATGGACGGTGTTGAGTTATTAAAAATCATTGCCAAGCGTAATTTGAATTCTCATGTTGTATTGACAAGTTCTGTGCCCAAGGATGTAATTACATCGGTTAAAAAAATGGTGGAAAACTCTGATTTACCCGGTGTTTTAAGTCTAAAAAAGCCTATTAGTAAAAAGCAATTAGAGCAGGTCTTGTTGCAGTTAACAGAACAGAAACGTAGCAGTAAAGTAGCTGAAAACGTCCTATATCAACCAGGAAATGATGAAATAATAAGTGGATTTTATCAAGAGAATTTCGTCGTGTTTTATCAGCCACACATTGCCGTTGAAACAGGCATTGTTGCCGGTGCTGAAGCGCTTGTACGTTGGGAACACCCTACAAAAGGGGTGTTAACACCTTACTTCTTTTTAGAAAAAATACAACAGCTGGGTTTGTCTCATCAACTGACTTTACAAGTATTAAATGATTCAGTTTCTGCTTGTGCTCGTTGGCATCAACAAGGGCGAGAATTAAATATTTCAGTGAACATTTCTCCAGTCGATTTAATTGCATTAGACTTTATAGATAATGTAATTGATATAATGAAGCAACATCAATTGCCGGCGAAATTCTTGACACTTGAAATAACAGAAAGTGACATACGTCCTGATATGGCTAAAGAGCTTGAAGTAATGTGTCGGTTACGTCTTCAGGGCATTAATCTTTCAATTGATGATTTTGGTACTGGATTTTCTTCTTTGTCGCAGCTTATTTCCAGCCCTTTTACCGAGTTAAAAGTAGACCAGTCATTTGTTAAAAAGATGCTGATAGATAGCAAGAGCTATGCGGCAGTTAAAGCCAGTCTCCAACTCGCTAAAGACTTAAAATTAAAAACGGTTGTTGAAGGTGTTGAGACTCAAGCTCAAGCAGATGCAATAAAGGCACTAGGTTGTGACCTTTTTCAGGGTTGGCTTTATGCTCCTGCATTACCTGAAAATGAATTTTTAGGCTGGAGTAAAAATCATAATAAAAAACTTGTTAATAAAGTA